>WNFY01000795.1_pt1 | contig 94971 bp, 71 predicted proteins | sample 5400091 | NCBI WGS metagenome assembly WNFY01 (sample SAMN13153364, study PRJNA577476) | soil metagenome | isolation source: 60 cm soil or saprolite under grassland replicate 1 | place: USA:California | collected 2016-06-15
GTTCTGTCGATGCTTCGTCCTGCGGCGTCTGTGCTGGGCTGTACCCACTTGATGGCCAAGCCTGGGATGGGTTCATGAGCGTGCTTAAAAGCCTCTCATCGAGAGGTTGGGAGAACGTTCCCCCAAACTGAGAAACATTCATGCTAAATGAGGCTATCCATTTGTGTGGGCTGAACCAGACAGCAGCGCGTACCAATTCTGCATCGGTCACTCCTGGGAGCACTGAGAAGCTGATAGACTCAGTACGCTTTTCATTTCCCCATGCCCCTTGCAACTGTATAGCGACTGTGCGTGTATGCCTGCGTACCACAGAATGCTCAAGCCGATACACCGATGTGTGCCAGGTCTTTGGCGGTGGTGGTGTTGGCGTGAGTGTTACTCGGACATGGTTATACTGCTGTCTCTTACTCATGGCAAAATCCCTGGCAATCTTACATAACTTCCCCGTACGCTTATACAACGACAGGGAACAATTACCGTAACAATTCGAGTAGCGCTCGTAGTACCCTCCTGAGCAATTGAGAAAGGGGAGGTAGAGATTATGCAGCCTTCAGATTGACAAGCTGTATTTTCAGAATCACTCGTCTCAAGGGGTGGTATCAGACATGGGACAACGAGCCGCAAGCAACGATCTCTGCTTTCTCAAATAAGGATTTAACCAAGATTATTATTCGAGGCGGATTTAACTCAACTGTTGAACGGGAAATCTGTCACCATGGAGAAGCGCTCTTAATTTTCCTTGGCAAGGCTACCATCTACCTTAAGGCGATAAACAAACCAGTGCCGGAGTCTATTGAGAACACTATTGGGTAGGATGGCATCATTGGGTGAAAATTCCCACGAAAAAGACATTGTTATTAAACATGGATAAGCGGATTATGATTGAGTGACTCATTTTTCAATGGTGGCTGGTGACAGCAACGTTGGTAGCACCCCTCATTGAGCGGTTAGTCCTCAATTTTCATTTCTGGATTCCAAATTACCTCCCACAAATGACCATCTACATCTTTAAAGTACCCTGAGTAGATTCCCCATGGACGCTCATGTGGTTCATCAGTCACAGTAGCACCAGCAGCTTTTGCCTGCTTAAGAAGTGCATCGACTTCTTCTTTGTTTTGTACTACGTGACCAATACTGAATTCGGTTGGACTTGCTATTCCAACAGATTGCCTGGCATCTTTCGCCAATTCCGTGCGTGGATACAGTGCAAGAATGAAACCATTATGCCTGCCAGCATACAAGAAATCCTCTGGATGGCCATCTCACAATGATAACCACCCAGAGAGGCATCATCTGCCAGCAGCTACAAGCCGCAGGCGAAATCGCTGCTCATCCTAGGCGAGGCATGTACCGCCGTTACACCACCACAACCAGATGTTCTCGGTGGAGCCGTAACCGACTGCCGAGGGAAGGTAGTTGTTCGCGCCCTTTTTGTAGACAGCTAAATCGGGTGAGCTAAACTCGACGATGAACGGGACGTCCGTCACCTCAAGCTGGTTGATGCCATCAAAGGCCGTCTGGCGCGCAGCCGGGTCACCAGTTGACAGCTGCTGCTTTTGCAAGGCTTCCATCTGCGATGTGCAGTAGAAGGCAAAGTTTCCTGTCCCTTTTTCAGCGCATGTTAAAAGTATGGAATTGTCAGGGTCATAGGCGCCGGATTCCGCAAACTCCGCAATGTCATACTGCCCAGGCTTGCCTGTCGGCAGAACCGACCCGAAGAACGTGCTGGCGGGGTAGTTCATGATGTCGAGCTTGATGCCGATCTTCAAAAAGTTGGCCTGGTTAATCAACTGGTCATCACTGCGCCACAGGTTGCCGGCCGTCGTCGAGTACTGGAACTCCAGGCGCTCTCCGTTCTTGCTGCGCACGCCATCGCTACCCATGACCCAGCCCTTCTGTTGCAGCAACGCATTGGCCGCGCTGAGATCAAATTTCGGGCAGGTAAGATTTGCTGTGTAGCCTGGCACCTGCAATGACGGATGATCCTGGCAGCGTACCCCCGCAAACCCACGACGGGCGACCTGGATCAGCGACTGCTGGTCTACCGCCATCGCCATCGCCTGCCGGACTTCAGGGTTGCCGCCCAGGGTCTTGTTGTTGAAGTTGATCCAGATCCCCTCCCAGGTATACGCGTTCTTGCCCGTGCCACCGCCATCGCCGATCGTTTGGTAGTTGCTCAGTTGCTGATACGCCAGCGCCTTGCTCACATCCAGGAACCAGGCCGAATCGATGCTGCCAGATTGCAGGTCCTTCAAGATGGTGTTCTGGTCAGATACAATGCGAAAGACGACCTTATCCAGGTAGGGCAGGCCTTGTGCTGCCTGGTAGTACTTCGGATTGCGCACCATGGTGTAGTGGTCGCCAGGCTTACTCTCACTCATCATGAATGGGCCACTGACAACCGACGGGTTCAGGTTTTCCGGGGACTTGGTGATGGCGGCCGGGTCCATACTCGAAAAGACGTGCGCCGGCAGCGGGCCAGCGAGTCCTCCATCCGCCCACTGCGAGACGAACGACACAAACGGACTCTTCAGGTGGAAGGTGATCGACAGGTTGTCACTGGACACATCCGCGGACGCGATATCATTGACGAACACGGTGTTATAGGCGGCAGCCTTGGGATTTTTCCAGAGCTTCCAACTGTAATCGACATCCCTGGCATCCAGCGGCTGGCCATCGGACCAGACCAGGCCTGGGCGCAGGTGGAAGGCCACGGTCTTGAGATCTGCGCTCACGCCGCCATTCTGGGTGGTTGGGACCGAGGTAGCCAGGCCAGGCAACAGCTTGCCCTGGGGATCACCATAGATGAGCCCCGCGTACAGGCCATCCATGACCATGGACGCAAAGGTCTCGCTCGTTAGATTGGGAAGCAGCGAGTCTGGCTCTTCATAGAGATCCTCAATCCAGGTACCTCCTTTGACGGGGGTGCTGCTCGCACCAGTTGAGGAAGTCGCCGAGCTTCCGGACGCACCACAGGCATTGAGCACGAGCATCAGCATCACTAAGAGGGAAAAGGACATCATCAGAAAACGCGGTTTTCTGGCTTGCTTGAGCATTGTCTCCTCCTAAAAATACACAAAAACTTGTACATCTAATTACCCGCTCATGCGGAACCATCAGAGAGATGACAGCCATCCTTCTGAACTGCCAGCAGAACAGAGGCTCACTCCCTGGTGACGGAATACCTCTTTGTTGGCTTTCTAGAGGAAGTCTACCATGCCGCATTCACAGTCTGGCTGTGAATTTTTACCGTTCATCGCCGTATATCCAGTAAGTGACCGGCAACACCTTCATTCAAGCAACGATACCTTTGTAGGTCAATGAAAGAGAGCGGGAACAGGCCGCATAGCGTTCCACCCTCAGTTCTTCACCGGCCTACATCGCAAGAGAAGGATGAGCGGAGTAGTCCCGCTTTTCCCAGCAATGATCATCTTATCGGAGAGAGCGGGAGGATCTATGGAAGACCAGCAGACATTCCTTTTCAGTTTTGGAGAGCTGCTGAAAACTTATCGGAAGCGCAAACGGCTGACGCAAAAGCAGCTGTCGCAGCAACTCGGGGTGCATGCGAATACCATCTCATCATGGGAACTGGGCACCTATTTGCCCGACACCCGCGGGCTGGTTCTGGAACTGGCCAGGCATCTGGCTCTGGACGAGCAGGAGACACGCCAACTGCTGGAGGCCAGTTTGACCGCGCTCTCTCCCCACTGGTTGGTCCCTCTACCTCGCAATCCCTTCTTCACCGGGCGCGAGGAGATCCTGGAGGCACTGCATACGCAACTGCATGTGGAGCAGGTGGTCGCTCTCACCCAGTCGTATGCCATACGTGGGCTGGGAGGGATCGGAAAAACGCAGATCGCGCTGGAGTATGCCTACCGGCACGCCCTGGAGTATAGCGCCATCTTCTGGATCGATGCAGAAACCATAGAACATATCATGTCGAGTCTGCTGCGCATCGCCGAGCTGTTACAGTTGCCCGAGCGACAAGAAGCGGATCAGCAGCGCATCGTGGCGGCGGTGCAGCGCTGGTTCAGCACCCATAGCCAATGGCTAATGATCTGGGATAACGTGGAAGACCTGGAACTGCTGCGACGCCTGCTCCCGTCGACCCGGCAGGGCGCGGTCCTGGTCACTACACGCCACCAGGCGCTTGGAACGCTGGCACGCGGAATGGATCTTGCGCCAATGGGGCGAGAGGAAGGGATGCTGTTTGTGTTGCGACGGGCCAAAGTGCTCGAGCCAGAGGCCACGAGCGAGCGGATGCACCAGCTTGCCGTGAGCATGCCCGCTGAGTATGCTGCGGCAGAAAAACTGGTGGAAGCTATGGGAGGGGTGCCTCTGGCCATCGACCAGGCGGGAGCCTATATTGAGGAAACGGGTTGTAGTGTGTCTACTTATCTCCAACGATATGAGCAGCAGCACGCCCGCTTGCTGGATCGCCGTGGTGTCCCGGGAGGAGATCATCCGCACTCCGTGACAGCCACGTTCTTGCTGGCGAGTAAGCGGATAGAGCGAGAGCAGAGCGCGGCTGCAGACCTGCTACACGTGTGTGTCTTGCTGCACGCGGAAGCCATTCCTGAGGAGCTGTTTTTAGCGGGTGCTGCACACCTGGGACCGGAGCTTGCGTCCGTGGCTACCGACCCCTACCAACTTGACCAGGCCATCGCTGTCCTGCGAAGCCTGTCGCTGGTGCAACGCCAGCCAGAAACACGCACGCTCTCCATGCATCGCCTGTTGCAAGCGGTGCTGCGCGAGCGGATGAGCGAGCCTGAACAAGCGGAATGGCTGAGACGTGTGATTGCAGCGCTCAACGCAGTGTTTCCTGACGTTACTCACGAAGCCTGGGGGCAGTGCGAGCGCCTCCTGCCGCATGTGTTGACGGTTGCGACCGCCATCCCGGATTGCGCAGGAGACCGGGAACTGGCTGAGGTGCTGCAAAAAGCGGCAGATTACCTCTGTTACCGTGCCCGGTATGAGCAAGCGGAACCGTTGTATCGGCGGGCTCTGCGCATCGGGAAACGGGTATGGGGACCAGAGCATCCCCAGGTGGCCTATCCGTTCTGCGGTCTCGCATACCTCTTCTATGAGCAAGGGAAGTACCAACAGGCGGAACCATTGTATCACCAGGCATTGCAGATCCGAGAACAGGTGCTGGGACCGACACACCCTGATGTAGCTTACACGCTGGAACGCCTGGGGATGCTCTATTGGAAGGAGGGGAAATACGAGCAGGCAAAGCTATTGTATCAGCGAGCATTATACATCCAGGAACTGGCGAAAGGCGCGGAGCATACTGAGATCGCGCATCTACTCAATGACCTGGCAATTCTTTCCGTAGAGCAGGGCGAGCATGAGCAGGGCGAGCGGTTGTATCAGCGGGCGCTGTCCATGTGGGAGCGAGTACTGGGAGCGAACCATCCTTATGCACCATGGCGCTTAATAATCTGGCAGATCTCTACATACAGCAAGGGAAGTATGAGCAAGCCGAGCCGTTGTGTGAACAAGCTTTGCGTATTTGGAAACAGGCGCTAGGGGCAGAGCATCCCGAAGTGGCCTATCCGCTCAGGCATCTGGCAGATCTCTACATGGAGCAAGGGAAGTATGAGCAAGCCGAGCCGTTGTACCAGCAGGCATTGCGCATCTGGGAACAGGCATTGGGACCGGAGCATCCGAATCTGGCTTATCCAATCCACGGCCTGGCAATCCTTTTTACCAGACAAGGGAAGTATGAGCAAGCCGAGCCGTTGTACCGGCAGGCGCTGCGCATCTGGGAACAGGCTTTGGGACCGGAGCATCCCCAGGTGGCCCATCCTCTCAACAATCTGGCAGCTCTCTATACCGCGCAGGGGAAATACGAGCAGGCGGAACTGTTATTTCAGCGCGCGCTCACTCTTCGGGAACAGCACTTTGGTCAGCACCATCCTGAGATATCTCAAACGCTGCATGATCTGGCCGTCTTCTATCAGAAGCAGGGCAACCTGAGCGAGGCAATATCTCTCACCGAACGCGCCTTGGAGATTCGCTCTCAGTCCCTGGGAGACACTCATCCCAAAACGGTCGCCACCCTGGCGCTTTACACTCAGCTTGTATCAATAAGAGTCTCCTGAAGGAGAAGTCCTCGCAGATAGCTTTGCGCCCGGTCTCTGGTTTCTTGACGAAGAAACTCGCGCAGCGGTTGCAAGGACAGGATTGTATCAGATACAAAGTTATGCCAAAAGCATTCAGAAACGCTGCTCCCGCTGGCACTTATCCGTCTCACCAACGCTGCTGCGCAGCTACCCTACGGGTCAGGTGAGACGAAAGGAGTGCTAGTGCTACGCACTCATCTGAATGCAAGGAAGTTATGCCAAAAGCATTCAGAAACGCTGCTCCCGCAGCTAGTGCTACGCACTCATCTGAATGCAAGGAAGTATTAGTAAAGCTTAACAAAAGATTGGAAGAGACTTAGTATTTTTATTGTTGACTTGTAGAATCGAACAATCTAGTTTAAAGTATTAACAGCAAATGCGTAAAGTAAAGACTTTTCAGCGAATGTATGGCATGAATAATCGTTTATCAAACCATAGCATTTGCGTAAGCATTGACTAAAGAGACACATGGAAGGAGAAATGTAACATGACACTTTCGAGTTTAGTTCTTGCAGATGTAAGTTTAACAGCCGTTTTATGGTGGCTTGTGGTCGGTTTAATCGCTGGCTTCCTGGCAAGCCTGGTTATGCGCGGAGGCGGCTATGGTATCGTTGGTGATATCATTGTTGGTCTCGTGGGAGCGCTCATTGGTGGCTTCCTGGCAAGCCTGGTTGGCTTAGGCGCGAGTGGATTCGTAGGAACGATCATTGTCGCCTTTATTGGGGCGTGTATCCTGATTGCAATCCTGCGTGCCGTTTCGGGTGGCATGGGGCGCCGACGCACATTGTAAGAAGGTAGGAATGTCGAGGGGCTTCTTTTAGAGAAGCTATAGGACAGGGCGGCTCGATGAGCCGCCCTGTTTTATTGTTCCATGCTTGATTTGCCTTGTTACTATACTATTTTATCACCACTCCTTGCTGGCAGTGATCCACCCCAACGACTCCCACATTGCCAAGTTCGCAGTTCTCAGAGGTCACAGCGACAGCGTTAATAGTTGCTATTACCTGTGAGCTTAGCGGCACATTGCTTGCACTCATTCCCTCTACAATACGTGCTACCAGGGCGCCGATAATGGGGGTGGAGAAAGACGTACCCGACCAGTAGGCCCAGCAACTCCTTGGATCAAGAGTCGGATTTGTATCTTGATATGTATCTTGACAATCCCCAGCATATTCTCCGGGAGGGTTTGGATCGGCAGGTCTTCGCCCGGCAAGTTTTGGAAAGGCGGGTGAAGTGTAGACCCCGATGAGCGCATCGATATCTGTGGCGCCAGTCATACAATCGGTGGGTTCTGGTGCTACCTGCGGCGGTGAGGTACTGGGAGTGTGGGGAGGTACTGGCGTAGCAACACTTCCTCCGTAGGTCGCGATCCCATTAGGTTGCTCGGCTGAGGTCGCACGATCACTATATTCTGCTGCTTCTCCACTACTAGTTACAGCGGCGACTGAAACGACCTCAGCGAATCCTGCGGGGTATCGCGGATCCTGACGTCCTGGCATTTCTATTGAGTTTGAATCATTGCCGGCAGCCGCAACGACGACAGCTCCTTTGTTGACGACGCTCTTGATAATTTGGTGCAGAGCCTCTCGTAAATCTTCAGTTGTCTCCACGTAATCTTGTATCTTAAAACCTAAGCCAGCGAGCGTCATATCATCGGGTGTCATCACCAGGCTCAAGTTAATCACTACCGGCGTGTTCATCAAATCACCACTACTCATACGAATATGTATTGCTTCGAGAGCTTGGGTCAGTGTAGCAAAGTCGCCTACTGCATAATCATTGAGCACACGCACACATTCAATCATCGCACCAGGGGCAAGGTCACGTATGATGCCCGCAACGACCAAACCGTGATCTGGAATCTCAAAACCTATTAGTTGCTTATAAAGATCTTTGCCTGTTCTCGGCGATTCATCACAGTCTGGTACCGGTGGATCACACACCACTTTATCCGGCAGATTCTGGTAGTAAACGTTGATTGCCGGAGGCTCAGCATTTAGCGAAGATTCATCATTGAATGCGGCAGCACTTTGCATGCCTGTCGCCATGTCTTGCAACAATCGGTTCCTGGCAACACCACCGTCTGGGTTAGCGAGACCTGATGCCTGCCTAATCTGAGCAGGCGAAGGTATGGTATCCAATACAAATACCCTCACACCAGTGCCATCCATCCTTTGTAACTCCTCAGAAAGTTTCAAGTAGCTGATATGACTGTACCCAGAAGAAATGCAGGGATCACCTGCCGATAGCGGCATGGGTGGAGTTGCCGGACAACCATGTACGAAGTCGGTACCACCGCCAAACCAGTTAGGCGAGGCTGCAGGAAGCTTGATCTGCTCGCCCGATGGTCCAGGTATGTATGGCGTAGTATTGATCAAATTGACCACGTCGACTGTGAAATCTGTTTGATCTTTATTATGCTTGCCATAGGACCCTTGCATGCTCTCTGCTGTTGCTATCTTGGGTTGAGCGACAGCACCCGGGGCTGGTTGGAGATTGAAGAAAGCGATGACCGTACTACCTGGTTCATCAGGTGAAGGAAACAGGTACTTGCCACGCGGGTTATTCAGGTCACTATCGTCATCCTCTCGACCGCCCTCTTTACCGGTGCTCTCGCTGCTTTCACCCTCTTCGCCATGCTCAATAAGCTTCTCTCCAAGCTCTTCGATCCCCTCGCCAAGATGTTCAACTGCTTCCCCAACCGCTTTAAGCCCCTTTCCCAGTAGTTCACGACCTTCATCTAGAAGAGATTCACCAGGTTCCTCTTCTTCTGACGGACGAGAAACGTCCTTTTCTCCAAAAGACTTGAGAGTGACATGATGCTCCCGAAGAAAACGATTGATGTCGTCCAGATGCAGGGAATCAATGATAGGTTGCTTATTACCCTGAGTAGGTGCCAACGGGGAATGAAATCTGAAAGCGACCTGATTTTTAGGCCACCAGGCCACATTCTCCATAAACATGCGCATTGGTTGTTGTGTCTCGTCCATTTTTGCCTCCATACTTCTCTACTAGCAAAGCAGTAAAGAACGCCTAATCATGACATAGTTCGTCTAACAATGAAACGCCATGGAGTTACTTTTTTATGGCCTGAGTTTCAATAAGATACTTGCCCCTCGTTCTATGGGATTGCAAAGGGCCTGCATCTCCAACTAGGCGAAACGATGCCCAAAAAAATGGGTGGGTATAGCTAGATGAGGCACGGTTTAGGAGACTTAACTGAGCTATACGCAGCGCTTGTACCTTGCTTTCCCCTTTCAAAAGATGTTGATAAAAAATTTGCATGAGCTCTTTGGTAGCATTATCCTCAACAGGCCAGAGACTCATCACTAACGAATTCGCACCAGCAGCGAGGAATGCCCGGCCGAGGCCTAACTGTTCGTCACCTCCACCACTAAGCGCTAAGCCAGTTTCACATCCACTGAGGGTAACCAACTCACACCCCTGTAAGTTTAAGCTAAAAGCGTCAATAGCATTAAGCTGTCCGTCAGCAAGAAGAACAGAGGAGAAATTGGGAGCATCCAACCTGCTCTGACCATGAGTCGCCAGATGAATAATGAGTCTACCAGTAGATAACTCGATCAATCGGGCAATTGTTGCGTCCATTTCGAGGTAACAATCCCCATCAAGTATTGTCGCCAGAGACTTCGCCTCTTCGAGGGCATGCTGCAACTGCCTGCTGCCCGAGTAACCGAAGATCAGCGGCCGTCCTGTAGATATGTCAAGGCCCATAAGGTTTATGTACGGCTCACATGTAGGAGTACCTAGTTGAGTGAGTATGTTGCTTGCTGGCAGATAGTTAATTTGAAAATCTTCGATAAGAAAGTGTGAGCCATCATAAAGACTATGAAACGGAAGGCTGTGAAGTGGTCCAAACGGGACAATCGTCAGATATCCTGAAGAGGAAGGTAACAAGGATGCAACAGGAGCCACTAATAAACCATACAGTTTCTGCAAGAGTCGACGAACTACCTGCTCTTGCTGGTTTGAAAAGGTACCTGGCAGTAAATGCGCATGAAGTAATGGTAATAGATATTCCAACTGCTCTACACCGTCAGGAATCTCATGAGTAATCAAGTGCTCTGCTGTAACTGCAAAGATGACAACTTTACCTTTGTAGAGAAAATACGCCAGCAGCAGTTGACCTGGCGCGAGGTGCTGGCGCAATTGGAGAATATCGACCTGCTTATTATTGTTCTTTACGCGTTTCTTGGGGTGTGATGGGAGAGATGTACCGGCCTGATACAGGTAAAGCATTTCGAATAACTCACTTACTTTCGCTTCACAGCGCTTCAGTTCATGTTGAAGAACCTCGCGATCAACGGATAGAGACAGCAATGCATCACTATTTGCCAGTTGAGCGCTGTAGCTGCGGTATTTTGCCTGCCAATTCTCTAATTCCTGTTGTATGCGCACGACGGCAGCGCTATTTGCTTGAGACACAGAAGCTAAATTGGAGTCTTGCTCTGTTGCTCTTTGACCATACAAGGCCTTTGATCTGTTGAGGTATTGACGCAAAGCCATCGAACGCGCTCGCTCAAGATAAGCGAAAGCACGCTCATCCTGAGACTGCTGGAGGCAAAGAGCAATCATGTCTTCATAGGCGATCCAGGTAGTACGCAAGAATGAAGGAGATAGATCATAGACGAGATCATCCAGCATACGTTCAATCTGAACAATAGCAGCCGCATAGTGCCTGGAAGCTCTCGTGAAGCTTTTCTGAAGAGTACAGAGCTGCCCCAGAAGGTATTGGCTCTTATAGACCTCTTCTTGCAGGTTGTGCTGGTGAGCCTGTAAAGCCGCTCGCTTAGATAAGAACATAGCTTCCTGTAGGAGAGCCGCCTGTCGCTCACTTCGTTGATCAGCCTTCCGCGCATTTTCAATGAGAGCGTCGACCATCACGAGGCTGGTACGTACAGAACGCGCTACCAGGCCCTGCACTTCAAAATACTGTCTGAGCAGGCGAGCCTGGTCATAGGCAGCATCAAAAGATCCCATCTTGAAGAGAAGTTCACTTTGCTGAAGTTTGGTAATGGCAGCATGGTATGCAAAACCGCCGTTGGTATAGAGTGTCCAGGCCTCATCAAGGGCTTTGACCGCCTCCTCTGTTCTGCCAGCAGCCACGAGCATAGTGGCATATTCACGCAGCGCTTCACCGGTATCCAACGAGATGCCCCGCTCTCGATATAGCTCTACTACTTCAACTGCCAATTGGCAGGCCTCCTGCGCTCGATTGAGCTTTACCAGGCAATTAGCGATACGAAGCTTGAGTACATCAAGTAACATTGGATCACCAATCGTGTTTTGTTCCAGGCTATCACGAGCCTGGTAGTATCGTTGCAGTGCAGAGCCATAATAACCCTGGGCATAATCGAGACTTGCTAGCTCACTCTCCGCGCTAATTACGAAGCTCGTCTCTTTAAGAGCAATAAAGGTTACAAGTGCCTCCTGTAAAAGATGATCTGCCTTTTCAAATTCGCCCATCCAGGCCAGGGTTAGCGCTTCACTCCCTTTTACCATGGCTATAGCACGTTCAATGAGTATTTCATCTTGATCTGTTAAGGTAGGATAAATAGCCAACATTCTTTCATATAGATCGAGTGCCTCCTGATATCGGCCAACCTGCTTTAATATCACTGCCGTATTATGATCGATGACACAAGCCCAATAGTATTCGCCAAGGCGTTCAAACACATGGCGAGCGCGAGCGGATCCTTCAAGAGCATCTTCAACACGCCCCAGCCATGCACAAGCAGCAATCCAACTGATTCGACTTCGAGCCCAATTTCCCTCATCTCCTAGACGCAAAAATTCTTCGCCAGCAGCATCCAAACTCTCTATAGCTGCTTGATGCAGCCCCATAGCTCTAAGGGAGTCTCCTTTAGCCTTTAGACCAAGAGCACGTGATGAAGTATCTGAGAAATACTCGCCGAAGAAGATAAGCAACTCTGACAGTTTGAGCGAGACGGCAGGATTCGTATAGAGTTGATTGAGCGCCTCTTCCGCAAACAGATCGCCGAATGACGCACGATCCGACAAATCTGGGGCATGCATTCTAATATAGGAACGGCCCTCTTCCAAAGAAAGATCACGCAGGTTTTGCAAAAATAGATCTGTATCCATATGTGATGGTTAGCCCCCAGTAACTCATATGTGATTCTATATAACTTACGGATAGCCAGTTCATGTAAATAATAGGATATCAGACTTACTCGATAGAGATATCCTCAACGACGAGTTCGCGGTTGGGTAGATAAATAACCATGACGTATTCGCCAGCAGGTACTGGCTTGAAGACGATGTTGCCGAGGTCGTCTACCTCGGTACGCAGGAATGGGAGTGCGCGTGGCTTGTCACCGTTGGTAGGTAGAGGCCAGGGGGCGACGTAGAGTTCTGCGGGCACTCCTTGCAGGGAACTCGGGTGGCAAAAATGGGATGTAAAAGAGCTCGCAGGGAGAAGGAGGGCACTGGCTGTTCGATGTCTAGGGTGCGCAAAAATGCGCGCGTTTCGGCAACCTCATTAGCACAGAGCGGACAGTCCAGGACGTGGTTTGCTATTCTAATGCGTTCTTCATCTGGCACCAAGTCGGCACAATAGAGGCTTAATTCCTGGCCGGATGGGCATTGGCTGCGATAGAGGTGTGATAGCAGGTATGTGTTGGTTTGTTTGTATCTGGCAAGTCTTTTTTGGCAGGTTTCACACTGCTGGAGATGGTTGTTGGCTTCTGCTGGCAATGCTTCGTCGTCGAGAGCAAAGCTTATTAGTTCCTCGTCGGTGGGGGCTATTGAGTTTAAACAATCCATCGTTAAAATTCCTCTCATTCAATACTATCGCACCAAGTTTTCTTTTTGGCAAGGTTCCTGGTTTTCATCCCCGCACCCCACCCCAAAGAAAAGGGGATATGTGGGGACACCCCACTCCCCGCTTAGGGACTGCGTCCCTAAGAACCCTGCTTTTCCTTATCGAATCAGGGTGTCGTGGAGATACTCCACTTCCTGCTTAGGGACTGCGTCCCTAAGAACCTGCTTTTCTTTATCTAATTGGCAAGTCGGGGTAACACCCCACTCCCTCCTTAGGGACTGCGTCCCTAAGAACCTGCTTTTCCTTATTCAATTGACAAGTCGGGGAGACAATACGTCCCATGCTTAGGGACTGCGTTCCTAAGAATTCTGCGTATTCTGTTCGGGCTTGTTGCTGTATAGACGTGGCTGTTACGTTTTTTTGCATATGAGTTTTACGATTCGGCATCTCCAAGGCGCCAGCGAATCTGATCACGATTACGGGTGAGACGTTCAACAATATTACGGGTGAGACGATAGACTTCTTGTATATCGCCAAATTCTTCTGGACGGTAGTGTATTATATCCCTGGCTTTGAGACCATTGATATAGAGTAGATAGGCAAGCCGACACTCGCGCTCATTTGGTAGCAGGCTCTTGATTGATTCCCACAGGTCATTACTCTCATAATCGTCTTCGGTTGCTGGCTCTTCCATATAGTAAGTATCTGAGCCAGGATCGGGGAGTGGCACTTCTCTAGAACGTGAATATGCTCGCAGGCTGTCAATGACGGCTCCTTGAAGACATAGCTTCAGGTAGCGTAGTGCGGCTGCCATGGAGTCAAACTCCAAGGTGTTTCTTGTAGAGGCTTGCCAGACGCGGACAAACGTCTCATCTACATAATCTTCTTCAGATTGATGGCGACATGCTACATCTCTCTGAGAATGATTGCGCATCCACGCTCTCACGGTTGGGCTGAAGCGGTTTTGTAGAAGTTCCCAGGCGTCTGGATCGTGCTTGACCATAGCGCGATGGAAAATCTCTAAGCAGTATTTGTCGTTGTACGGTTCTTTATGGCGATATTTTTCGATTTCGCGCATGCAGCGGTCTGCTAGCGCTGTTAAGCTCATCTGAGCAGGTAGGTCTTCCATATCTATGCTCACTATGGACCTACTTTCTGTAGAGGTTTGATGTGTTATATTCAGGGCTTGTCGAAAACCCTTCTCTTCCCTCCCCACCCCGGGAAAAAGGAATAGGTGGGGACACACCACTCCCCCGCTTAGGGACTTTGTCACTAAGAACCCTACTTCATTCGTCTTTCGAATAGCTCCGTAGAGAACACAGTTGACCTTTACATGCTTAATCTGGATTCATACGCACGAACTCTTACACACTAATACAATTCCAATGTTACTATAGACGTATTATACTTGTGTCTATCAAATGGGGATGTCGATTTGCTTGTGTTTTCCTTATTTTTGAACGTTTTGTAGTCCGCAAAAGTTGCGGTTTCCTGGGGTTTGTTAGACAGAACTATTCTCCCTGAATAGCTTAACGTGCTGATCGTTAACTGTCAAGAGAAAAACCTTGCCTTCATATGTAAAAAGCTTGTATACTTTGTATGGTGGTAGATGTATAAATGTGCTATGTACAAGGGTTATATATTTTTTACTGTATCATCGGAAAATCTATAGGGCCGATGAATCGGCGGTGGGCGCGATACATCGGCCCCTACGGAAATCCCGTGTATTGTGTGAAAAATCATAATCGGCGGTGGGCGCGATCAATCGGGCCCCTACGAGAGTTGTTCAGAATAGGCTGCGGGTTAGACTGACCGAAATAAGGTGATCGGTTAACAATTAAAAACCGGGAACGGCCATGAATAAGCGCATTTTGCTGGGTATTGATGCCCCTATATCACCTGCCACAAAGTACGCACTGCGTTCGATGAGTGAGTTTGTCGAGCAAGTTGCGCCGTTGTTACAACTTGTTTTACTCCATGTCATTCCTATCCCATATTTTTCGTCACCCACTCTGGGCATGTCCGCCGGACACATGCAACCTACATTTTTTACTACCGAACAACGTTCTTTGGCAGAAGAAGCCTTGCGGGATGCATCTGCCGAATTGCTAAAACAAGGTATCGATTCGAGACAAATTGAAACACTGGTATATACGGGTGTTCCTGCAGATCAGATCACTAAAGCGGCTGTCGAGCTCCATGCTGATTTCATTGTTGTTGGCAGTCGTGGTAGCTCTTCAAAGCAGAAAATACGCCGTATTTTTACAGGAAGTACCTCTCGTAGCGTCTTGCAACTCGCTCCCTGTCCTGTAATGATTGTTAGTTGTCCACAAGCACGGCAGCCTGCCGATCTTGTGATGTGGTATGAAAAGTCGATCAGACATTATCTGCAAGAACACACAAGCGATTTAACTGTATTCTCCCCGCAGGAAGTAGCTCAGATGTTCGTGCCACCCGGCAAAAAAGCTGTGGGACGCAAGGAGAAAGCCGCTGCAATTCTCGCATTGGAGCAGTTGGCGCGTGGTGGGATGCTGTGCCGCCACGATGTTAAGGGTGAAATGAAGTATGTGAATGATTGAACATTCCCCTCCCCTCCCCTCTAATAAAGTTTAGATGGGGACACCCCACACCCCGCCAAGGGGCTGTCGCCCCTTGGAACCCCGCTTTACTTACAACAACTTCGCGAGTTCTTCTGGGGTGTTGACGGGAGCCTGGCACGCAAAGTTTTGGCAGACGTAGGCAGTGGCTTTATGATCTTTCATGGGGCGATCTGCCAGCAAGGGTATTGATTGGATGGATACACTGTCTTCAGGAGATGCGCACGCCAGGATGCTGTTTGGCAAGTAGTGAGTGTTGACAACTTCCAGTAATGCTCGTGTGTCAGGCTGCTGAGGGTCTCCTATGAGAGCAATTTCTTTGCTCTGAGAGACGGAGAAGTCGAGTGCTCCGAGTAGGTGACCAAAGGCCTGCGGATGTTGCACCATTATGTCAGCGATGGGACGGAGATAGTCACCGGCATAGCGACGATATGCTTCCTCACCAGTGAAAGCTGCGAGACGCAGTAAGACATCGACGGCTACGCTATTGCCAGCAGGAGTAGCGTTGTCCATAATATCTTTGGGACGGCTGATGAGCGCTTCGTGATCACTACCTGTATCAAAGAAGCCACCATTTTGCTGATCGGCAAACAATGTGATTGCCTCATCAATTAGATGTTGGGCCTCTGCAAACCAGCGTGGATTAAAGCTGGCTTCGTACAGGGCCAATAAGCCATCGGCCAGGAAGGTATAATCTTCCAGGTAGCCGTTTAGCCGAGCGCGACCATCTTTATAGGTACGATGTAGTCGTCCATCACGGTTTAGCTCGCGTAGCAAAAACTCAGCATTGTTGATGGCAACTTGAAGGTAGTCGGGGCGGTCAAGATAACGCGCTGCTTCTGCGAAACTGCGTAACATCAGTCCATTCCATGAAGTGAGTATTTTTTCATCGCGTCCAGGCTTCACTCGCTTTTCACGCAGTTTAAAGAGCATTTCTCGACCGCGTTTAAGTGATGCTTGCAGGGTTTCTATGTTGACATGCGCTTCGTCTGCTACCGACTCAGCATCCCGTTCCACGTGGAGTATGTTCTTTCCTTCGAAATTTCCAGCCCTGGTTACGTCATAGTAGAGCATAAAGAGCTGAGCATCTTCGGGGAGCAGCGCGGTTTCAATCTCCTCCGCTGTCCAGGTAAAAAATTTACCTTCTTCTCCCTCGCTGTCTGCATCCTGGGTGGAATAAATGCCCCCTTCAGGTGAGACCATTTCACGCACAACATAATCAAGCGTTTCCTCGACGATACGTTCATAAAAAGGATTGCCAGTGACGAGATAGGTATGCAGATAGAGGCGACTGAGCAGAGCGTTGTCGTAGAGCATTTTCTCGAAGTGAGGCACGAGCCACTCAGCATCTACAGAGTAGCGATGAAAGCCTCCACCCAACTGGTCGTAGATACCACCATTGGCCATATGTTGAAGGGATACCTCGACAATCTCTAGCTCGGGCTTGGTAGCCTTTGAACCAATCTCACCGCGCAGGCGATGCTGATGAGTACGTAAGAGAAATTCCAGGGACATGGTATTAGGGAACTTAGGCGCATGACCGAAGCCACCATGTACGGCATCGAATTCGGCAGCGAGTTCACGACTAGCAGTATTGAGCATCTCAAGCGGCATGGTGCCAGAAGGAATAATGCTCCCCTTGCTACGTAGTGGAGTACTGCTGCGCTGCTTGAGATAATCGGCTAGCTGATCGGCTTGCTCTTCTATTTCTTCATGATGGTTATGGTAATAATCTGCCATAGTGAGCAAGATACGAGGAAAGCCATGCATGGTCTCTTGTCCATATTGACGGTCGTTGGGTGGGAAATAGGTACCCCCGTAGAATGGACGACCGTCGGGAGTAAGGAAGACGGTCATGGGCCAGCCACCCTGCTGGGTAAGCGCTTGCACTGCTTGCATGTAAATGTTATCTATATCGGGTCGTTCTTCACGATCTACTTTAATAGAGACAAAATGCTGATTCATTGAGCCAGCGATGTCTTCGTTCTCGAAGGATTCGCGCTCCATGACATGGCACCAGTGGCAGGCAGAGTAGCCAACACTGAGCAGGATGGGTTTGTCCTCCTTCTGCGCCTTCTGCAGGGCTTCTTCGCCCCATGGGTACCAATCTACGGGGTTGTGGGCATGTTGCAGGAGGTATGGACTTGTCTCGTTGATGAGCCTGTTGGTGTGTTTATATTTGGATGTTTGATTTGTGGTATCGGACATGATTCCTCCAGTGGGGGGACGTTCTATTACTTTTTCTGGTTTTTCTTGTTGATTGGGTTGATGGGGGTATTGTACCATATGAGGAAGGTAGGAGTATTTTTAAATTGTATAATTTAATTCATTGACAATAAGTAAACTCATGTAGTATATTTGTTCGAGTCTTTGATCTTCGCTTAATAACTATTAAGTCAATGAACGAGCAAGGGCAACACTTCGCAAAGGAAATATAGCATGAGTCAAATACCGCATACATCGCCATTTGATGGGATCCGCCACGAGGATGAACATGGCAAGGAATACTGGAGCGCCCGCGAACTCTATAGACTCCTGGGTTACACTCGTTGGGAAAAGTTTCAGAAATCTATTGAGGAAGCCAAAATAGCGTGTGAGAATAGCAATCAAGCCATTTCAGATCATTTTCACCTGGAGGTGCAATTGATCAAAGCTGGCAAAGGAGCAAGACGACCAGTAGAAGATTACCGCCTCTCGCGTTATGCCTGCTATCTTATTGTACAGAATGCAGATCCTAATAAGCCAATCGTCGCCCTGGGTCAAACCTATTTCGCATATCAGACTCGTCGTCAGGAGATCAACGATGAACTGACCTTAGCGAACCTGCCAGAGGATCAGAAACGTCTCATCTTCCGCTCACTTATGTCAACGTACAATGTGAGGCTAGCTGAAGCTGCCAAACAAGCTGGTGTCATCGAACCACGAGACTTTGCAACATTCCAAGATCATGGATACATCGGCCTTTACGATGGAATGCGCGAGAACGATATTCATGCCAGTAAGGGACTACAACCCGAAGAGAAAATATTGGATTATATGGTCAGTGAGGAGCTGGCCGCAAATATGTTCCGTGCTACACAGGCAAATGCCAAATTACAACGCGACCAGGTTGGCACCAAAGAGCAAGCCAATGTCACACACTACCTGGTGGGACAAGAGGTGAGAGAAGCTATCAAACGACTGGGTGGCACGATGCCTGAAGATCTGCCAACTCCTGAAAAGAGTATACAGGAACTGCAGCGTGAAGAACAACAGCGCTTAAAGCCGGGTCAGCAACTATCGTTACTGGATGAGCCAGGTAAAGAATAAAGGCCTCACCCACAAAGAACTTCTTTTATGCTACATTTCCACTTTCTCCTGCTGTGTTTAGAATGCCTCATTATGAAGCGATTCCAAGCAAAGACATAACCTGATGGGGAGAAATAGTTTAGCCTTCTGAGATTCCCTAATGCTTGTTAACTAGTAAATGAGGATCTGAGAAATCCAACGAGGGCCGATGAATCGGCGATGGGCGCGATACATCGGCCCCTACTGTTGTTCCACTTCATTAGCAGCTCATGTTGATTATGAGGCATCATTTAACAAAGGAAATATAGCATGAATCAATTAACGCATACTTCACCATTTGACGGGATTCGCCACGAGGATGAGCGTGGCAAGGAATACTGGAGCGCCCGCGAATTGGGCAAATTACTTGGTTACTCTAGCTGGCATGCATTCCAGAATACATTAGTAAAGGCAAGGGAAGCTTGCGGGCACAACAATCAATACGCTTTAGAGCATTTTTATCTTCAAATAGATGTGGTCAGGACAGGTAATGGATCGTTGCGTAAAACAGAAGCTTATCGTCTCTCACGCTATGCCTGCTATCTCATCATACTGAATGCTGACCCACATAAGCCGATTGTCGCTGTTGGTCAAGCATATTTCGCCTACCAGGCTCGGCGCCTGGAAGTAGTTGAAATGATTTCGCTCTCAAGTCGCCCAGATCATCTGAAACAAGATGTGTTGCGCTTTCTGCTGTACACCCATGACTGCAAATTACAGAAAGCTGCCCAAGAAACGAGAATAGTCGAACCAGGAGATTTTGCCATATTCTTCAACCATGGTTATATGGGTCTACTTGAATGACTATGCGAAAACTACCTTTCTGAGGGCACTGCTTTTACATCAGACAAGCAGAAGGAGCCAGATTGTATGGGCCATGAGGAGATGGTGCCAACATCTTGAATACGACTCCAGCAAAGAAAGTGAGCGCCTTCACATATCCACTGTGCCGTAGAGAATAGACTACGCCAAAAAACAGATGTATCATCGTATACAGATAGGGTCGACATGATAGATTTATACAATTCATATCGAACCTTGTGGGAGATTTGAGCCTAAAACAAATTTGAAACGTACGGAGAGAACTATGCGAAAAATTTCATTCACTCGTTTCCAAGGTATATTCGTAGGTACCGCAGCTATTGTGATGATGTTGATAGTCTCAGCATGCGCTGGCACAGGAACTAGTACTGGACAGTCAACGACAAGTTCCACTACTAACACCCCGACAACATCTACAACACAGGTACAACAACCAACCACTACCCAATCATCTTCCCCGACTGCCCAACCGGTCGCGTTTAAAGCGGGGGGCATTTCATTCATCGGCCCTGTAAAGAGTATTACGAGTAGCAGTCTTGTTATGAGCGCGCCAAATAGGCAGACCTACACAATGACGATCACCGCACAAACTGATCGCTCTGCCTTTGGTGGGAGTCTGCCGGCTGTTGGAGCTTCCGTTGATGTGGATTCAACAATTAATCCGAATGGCAGCCTCAGCGCAACGATCTTGAAGCCAGCTCAGCCAGGTGATCCAGACCTGAACAACGTTGCATATACAGGTATCACGACAAGCGCGGTCGGCGTTGATCGCGTTCTTCACTTCACTGCTGGTATCAAGAGCTACACCTTCACTATTCCTGCGTCGGCGGATCTGAGCGATTTTAGCGGGAACGCACAGGCCATCGGGGTTAATATGCCGGTCAAAGTCAAAATAGCATACCCGGCTAACACGGTCGTCAGTGTTGGGAACCCCAGCGCGTAGTTATACAGAGGTAGCAACGAAACACATACTAGACTTGATGTGCCTGCCTGGTGACCCGGATCACCAGGCAGATCATTTCACGTTTGCTCTAAAGTACCTTATTGCTCTTTGATTTTGAGTTTAATGCTGGATTGTCCAGACTGCTTGTGTATGTGGCGCAAGTTTTGCGGCATCGTCGTTCACAGCTGAGGGTTCGACGAACAGCGGTAGTACTACAGAGAATATGCTTCCTTCCCCTGGAACACTTTGTACATGGATGTGCCCAGCGTGTCGCTCCACAAGTTTGCGTGAGATGAACAATCCCAATCCTAAACCGGTGTTCGAATCCACCGCTTCCTCATCATCCGGTGCGCGATAGTATTGCTCGAAAATGTGAGGCAGCGCATCAGAGGGAATCCCTCCCCCCATATCACGCACCGAGATGATCGCCTCAAATCCTGCTTGTTGCAAGGTCACTGTAATTGGATATCCTATCGGCGAGTGTTTGTGTGCATTTGTCAGCAAATTGAGAATTACTTGACCAATTCGATCAGGATCCACCTCGGCTTCAATCAATTCACCAGGAGCTTCAAATCTGAGAAAAGGTAGTTTTCCAGTTGTGTACTCCTCGATCAAGTGCCGGCACAGTTCAACCAGGTCACACCGTTTGCGGTGCAAAACGAACATGTTTGTCCCGATGAGTGAGGCGTCCAGTAGATCATTTATGAGCACTTCCAGACGACTGATCGAGCGCTCCATATCCTCCAGGCCTAGACTTACAACGTCATCAGCATCCATTCGTTCGCGCTTCCGGCGAAGGAGTTGAGTCCTCATTTTTAAACTCGTCAGGGGCGTCTTGAGTTCATGGGAGACCATGCTGAGAAACTTATCTTTCGCCGCATTGGCTTGAATAAGCTCTTGTGTTCGATTCTGCACGACACGCTCGAGCGATTGGGCATGAAGTTCCAGTGCACGTTGGTGTTCTCTCACTTGACATCGTAATTGGTGCGTTTGAATAGCCCTATGCAGTGCAGCTACAACGTATTCGCGATCGATTGGTTTCTGAATAAAGTCGTAGGCGCCACCGCGAAGGGCTCGTATAGCAAGATCGTGCTCACCATGGCCGGTGATCAACAACGTAGGTGTCTCTGGTTGCAGTTCTTGTATCTTTTCCAGCAGTGCCAATCCATCCATTCCGGGCATCTTGATATCGCTCACGATGGCATCATACTCGTGTTCCTGGATTTGTTTGAGCGCTTCCAAAGCGGAGTCACATGTATCAACCCGTACATTGTCCATTTTCAGAAACAATGCCTGGGGAAGCGCTTGTAACAACGCCACGTCATCATCAACAAGAAGGACCTGTGATATGTTATTCATACAAAATACCTCATAATTCATCATGTTCAAGTGGAAATTGAATCAAGAAGAGGGCGCCTTCATCAGGGCAATTTTCGACTACAATGGCACCTTGATGCTCCTTGATAATACCGTACGTGATAGAGAGGCCAAGACCTGTTCCTGCACCAACTTCTTTCGTAGTAAAAAATGGATCAAAGATTCGCTTTTCCAGTCCCGCAGGTATACCTGAACCAGTATCGGAAAAATGTATTTCTACTATGTTTCCCTGTTTTGTACATCCAATGGTAATGATCTTGCGGGTTGAATGAGCCATAGCATCACGTGCATTCGTAAGCAGGTTGATGAAAACTTGCTCCAGTTGGATCGCGTTGCCCATCACAAATACTTCTTCATCGGGAAGAAGCAACTTCACCTCAATTTGCCGGAGGCGCAACTGCTCCTGCACAAGTGTGAGTGCGCGCCTGATCACCTGAGAGATGCCCACGGGTTCACGAGACACAGTATTGGCGCGTCCAAAGGTTCGCAGGTGTGAGATAATTTCTGTCGCCTTGTATACCTGGTGCATAGCATTATGCAATTCTTGCAAGATGCGCTCCGGATTTGGATCCGTCATTCCCAACTCAATCAGGTCAATAGCATTTCCAATGAACAGGCCAATGTTATTCAGCGGGTTATTGAGCTCATGAGCAACGCCCGTGGTAAGTTCCCCAAGTGTTGCCAGCTTCCCCGCTTGCACGAGTTGTTCCTGCTTTTCTCGCAGCTCCTGCTCACGGTGCTGAACCTCTTCTGTTGTTTCCTTCAGATCACTCATGATATGAATCATCGCTTTGCGGCTATTTTCTAAGCGCAGATTGGATTGATGGGAATCCTGAAGGATATGCAGCAGAGCACGCCGGGAATTATCTAAACGCTCCGTTTGCCTGGCAAGACGTCTGCGGTCATGCTCGTAGTCGGCTAGAATATGGATCATAGCCTTACGCTGATCAGCCAGCTTGCGATTGACCGTATTCAGATCGCTCAGAATATGCATGAGAGCACGCCGCCGCTCCTCACCTTTGCGTACGCGCATCTCCAGAGTGTTCTTCTGCTCCACCAGGCCCATATACTCTTGTCGTAACGATTCCAGGTCCGTCTCTTGATATGGAGCAGGCTCCAGTGCAGATTGCTGTGTTAGCTCCAAGTGCTCTATCCTCTAGTGATCTTGTTCAGTCCATGCTTTAAATTCTCAATCTCTTTCTCCAATGCGATCATTTTCAGCTCACGCCCCACAACCACTTCTTCGAATTTCTCCAGGTCCAGGATCTTTTCCTGCAACTCGGCCTTCGATTCCTGCAGATCGCGTACCACCTTCTCATAAGCACGCATGTCACGCAAGATGCCGATGGCACCGATGACTCTACCGTCCGTATCGCGCAGGGCAGAAGCATTGAGGGTGGTTGGAATGATCTCACCGGATGCGCTGCGTGGGTTCAAGCGCGCATTACGCGTCGCGCCACGCTCAATGACTTCGCGTAGCGCAGCAAGGAATTCGCGCGTTTCTTCGGGACTGATGAAGCGCGACAGCGATTGCTCCAGCACTTCATCTGGACGAAAGCCGAGTAGCTCATACACAGCGTCGTTGGCTTGCAAGATCTTGCCTTCCAGGTCGGAGACAAAAACTGGGTCGGGCGCATTTTTGATCAAGCTATCTGAATACGCGAGCGCTTTATCCAGTTCGCGCATGTCGCGCAAGATACCGATGGCACCGATAACTTTGCCATCTGCATCGCGCAAGGCAGAAGCGTTCAGGCTTGTTGGAATGATCTCGCCGGAGGCACTGCGTGGATTGAGGCGAGTGTTACGAATGACACCACGCTCGATGACCTCGCGCAGGGCAGCCGTAAACTCACGCGTTTCTTCCGGACTGATGAAGCGTGAAAGCGATTGCTCCAACACCTCATCAGTCCTAAAACCGAGTAGCTCATACACGGCATCGTTCGCCGAGAGAATTTTGCCCTCCAGATCGGAGACAAAGACCGGGTCGGGTGCGTTCTTGATTAAACTGTCAGCGTAAGCGAGCGCTTTATCCAATTCGCGCATATCGCGCAAGGCAGAAGCGTTCAGGCTTGTTGGAATGATCTCGCCGGAGGCACTGCGTGGATTGAGGCGTGCATTGCGCGTCGCACCACGCTCAATGACCTCGCGCAGGGCAGCCGTAAACTCACGCGTTTCTTCCGGACTGATGAAGCGAGAGAGGGATTGCTCCAGCACCTCGTCAGTCCGGAAACCGAGTAGCTCATACACAGCATCGTTCGCCGAGAGAATTTTGCCCTCCAGATCGGAGACAAAGACCGGGTCGGGTGCGTTCTTTATAATAATATCGGCGTCAAGTGAGCCATGCGCCTTGGGATTATGGGAATGTGCAGGAGCAGGTATCGTAGCGGTCGACACATTTTTATCAGGCATGAAAAACCTCCGATCCATACATATTCGTTTGCAAAAGTGTACCAACTTGGAAGTGTACCAGATTGCTTTTGTGAAAGACAAGAACGGGGGAAAATAGTCGTGAAGAGCTTATTCTAAAGCGGGTTCCAAAATGTGAGAGCTTCCTCGATGGTTCGTAGCTCCTGGTCTGTGAGTTTCCAATTGATGCTACCTGGTATAGCCAGGGCTTCCTGGGGGCTACGGATGCCATTGATGGCTCCGCTCACGGCGGGTTGTCTAAGAACCCAGGCAATCGCGAGTTGGGCCATCGTTTTGTTGCGGTCCTGGGCGATCTTCTGGAGCACATCTCGTAGCTCTTTGAGCCTGGAAAAGGTAGGCTCCTGAGCGTAGGGACGCCCCCTGCGAAAATCATTGGGATCAAGGTTGTCCAGATCGAATCCATTTGCTAAAAAGCCGCTTGCAAGAGGTGACCAGCATAGCACGCCAATACTATGCTGCCGGGAGAATGGTAAGACGTTGTGCTCGATTTCACGATTAAGCAGATTATATTGGTGCTGATTCGAAGTAATGGGGGCTACAGCCATTGCCCGTTCCATTAATTCGATAGTATGGTTGGATAAACCCCCATAGCGCACCTTGCCTTCTTTTATGAGAGTTTGCATTGCAACCCAGGACTCTTCGATGGGCGTGTTGGGATCTGGATCATGGAATTGATAGAGGTCAATATAGTCGGTTTTCAAATTGCGCAGGCTGGTTTCGACTTCGTGTCGGATGCTTGCAGGTGAGAGGTCTTCCCTCTCACCACTTTGCTCATTTCGCAACGTGCCACACTTGGTAAAAATGTAGGCTTTGTCTCGCTTGCCCAGCAAAGCTTTGCCCACAATTTTTTCAGCCCGTCCCCAGCCATAAAAAGGGGCAGTATCAATCCAGTTAACACCAAGGTCAAGAGCTGCTTCAATAGTGCGTATTGCTTCGCTTTCATCTTGAGGGCCCCAGTAGATACGCCAACCCGGCGTTGAGCCAATGGGAGCCGTACCGATACCAACCCTGGTAATTTCAAGGTCGCTCTGGCCAAGTCTGCTGGTTTCTAACTCCATGTTGCAGCCTCCAATTGGTTTGAATTGAGGAAAGTTAGTGACTGCTGAGAGTTTACATCAGATGGCAACCTACTACATCGTTCGATAGGTCAGGAATCTGGCTGAACTTCGGTACAGGGTTGCGATCAAGGCATCTAGAGTGTTTAAAACCAATGAAGAAAATACGAGATTAAGTTAATTATAATAATAACAGCAGCCACAGCAATTAAAATACGAATGATTCCTCCCGCGAGACGGAAGAACAATCCCAAGAGCCAGATGACAAGAATTAGGATGACAATTCCCCACAGGACAGTATGAAGCATGACAATTACTCCTTCTCGAACGTACTTTTTGGGCACATGTGATGAGTTCAGATTTCAGTGAGCTCAGGCTCTTTCTGAGAAAGCACTTCGTCAGATACCCCACAGCTACAGCTGGAGGCTTGTGTCTGAGCTCCACCGCAACTCGGCATAGCGTTGCCGCCGCGCCGCTTTGGCTTCATCGCTCGACACATCAGGGCGTCCTGACAAGACACCCGTGCTCATCCAGTCTTGCCGGACAAGCAGCGTTCGCAGGGCCACATTGCGCGCACCAATCAAATCCGCATGGAGGGTATAGTGACAACTCTGACAGATAAAAAGCAGGCCCGACTTTGGGCGATTGTTCTCACCGGTATGCCCGCACCTGGGGCACGCCTGGCTGGTGTAGTGGGCATCCACTTTCACCGCCATATTGCCTGCCAGCATCGCCTTGTAGGCAAGGTAGCCATGCAGTTCGGCAAAGGCCCATTTGGAGGCATGTCTGTTCGCTCTGCGCTGCTTCCTCGTGGCTTGCTTCCCATGGGTGCGCGTGGTGCGCTCACGGATGTGCGTCAAGTCTTCCAGGCCGATGATGCTGTGTGGGTGGCGTTCCACAATGGCTCGACTGATCTGATGGTTGCGATCTTGTTTCAACCGTCTCTCTCGTCTGCTCATCACGATGAGTCGTCGTGTGGCGGAACGAGTGCCTTTCTGTTGCAACCGCTTGCGCAGCCGTGCATAGTGGTCCGCTTTGGCCCTGCTCTGTTTGCCGGAATAGAAGGAGGCGCCATTGTCCAGTTGTGCGGTGACCGCCAAGTAGCGCTGGCCCACATCGACACCGATCACATGCTGGTGGGTTTCGGAGGTGGGTTCTGGCACATCGAGCTCAAGGGTGACGAGCAGGTAGAACTGTTTCCTGGGCTTGTCATACCACAGTTTCGCCGCCCCGATATGGGCGCCATGCTGCATGAGCGCAAGATGCTTCTCATAGCCCGTGTAGCAGACAACCACACGTCCAGAAAGCGTCAGAATGCTCACCTGCTGATTTGGTTTCAGGCTGTAGTCCCGATGAAAGTTATAGGTGAGCGTCGGAGACACATACTTTGGTGGCTGATCGAGGCCCTTGTGGCGTTTCTTGGTGATGCCAGCTTTCCGTGCAGCAGTGTTTTGCTTGACCTTGGTCCACAAGCTCTTATAGGTCGCCCCGACCTGACGGGGAACGTTACAGGCCATTTGGGCAGGCAAATGATATGCGACACGTATTGCTGCATACGTCTCGTGCTGCAACCACTGCTGGTTGCTCTTCTTGCCATGGGCAAACGCGTAGCGACTTACAGAGTTCAAGGCATCACGATAGGCCAGTTGCGTCTGTCGCAACGCGGCAAATTGGTCAGGTGTCGTCTGCAGTTTCAGCTTGGCCGTGAGCACTTGTTTCATAGGACAAGTGTACGTTATTTCACAGGAAATATCAAGTGTAGTGTTTGTGAACAATCCCACCCAGCCCAAATTCCAGCTAAGAACTCGCCATTCCTCCTCAGGCGTGAACGCCGGGAACTCCTGGCTCGATTTATTGAGTATATTCCCCATCTCTACAATAATCAAGTGGGTATTTTAACACAAAACCCCTTGATTTTTTTGAAACTTCGCGCTACACTTATGACCAGATAACATTTGACTTTTTCAGCTTATCTGGTCATAAAGTCATGAATGAGAGGAGGAGCGAATTTGGCTAGTAGACGTAATACAACTAATCCTATCGAGGAGGATCGATCCTGGCGGCAAGAACGCGCAGATCGTATTTTGGATGCTGCTGCTGAATTGATCCTGCGTTGGGGCTATAAGAAAACTACTATCGATGACATTGCCAGGCAGGCACGGGTGGCCAAAGGTACAATCTACCTGCACTGGAAGACAAGAGAAGACCTGTTTATGGCTCTGCTCATACGTGAGGATTTCAAGTATGCAGAAGATATGAAGCAACGCATTGCAAATGATCCCGAAGGCTCAACATTACGTGGCTTTGTAAAACATTCTACGCTTGCCCTCATGAATAATGCTCTCATAAAGGCACTGCTCCTGAATGATACGGACATGTTGGGAGAACTTGCAAGTAGAGAGTACAGTAGCGCAACATATCCGCAACGAATAGAGAATTACAAGAATTTTCTTGCATTTATGCGTAGTCACGGTCTGGTAAGTACTGATATCGGCATTCGAGAGCAGACTTACATACTTAGCGCAGTCTGGATAGGATTTTTACTGGCTGATCCATGGATGCCAGAAGAGTTTAAGGTTTCTGATGAAGAGATGGCAGAGTTGCTAGCTGATACGGTACAACGCGTACTTGAACCGCGCACTACAGTTGGAGACAATCCAATAGATACAGGGACTCTACAACAGGTATCAAACGCACTCAATTTGTATATTGATCAGGAAGTAGACGCAATAAAAGACATGCAAAAGGAGTTGGAATCATGACCACTCAAGAGCCAGTAATTGTGATTGATAAATTAGAGAAATCGTATGGCAAGATACAGGCGGTACGCGGTATTTCGATGAGTGTGGAGCGCGGTGAAATCTTTGGTTTCCTGGGACCGAATGGCGCTGGGAAGACCACGACGATACGTTGCATGTTAGATGTCATCCGCCCTTCAGCAGGCACGATTCGCGTACTTGGTCTGGACGCGCAACGCAACGAACACACATTACACCAGCATATTGGATACCTTCCGGGCGATGTGCGTTTGCCTGGAACAATGACAGGTAAACAGGTACTCGACTACTTCTCACGCCTGCAAGGACTTGAGCCAGTGCTGCTGAATGATCTGATAGCTCGCTTTGACGTTGAAGTGAAGCGTCCTATGAAAAGCTACTCCAAGGGCATGCGGCAGAAGATTGGGATTGTACTGGCTTTTATGTGCGATCCAGAAGTGCTGATCCTGGATGAGCCGACATCGGGCCTGGATCCATTGCTTCAGAAGACTTTCCACGAATTGCTGCTAGAAGAGCAGGCACGGGGGAAGACCATTTTTATGAGTTCGCATATCATGAGCGATGTTGAGAAGGTATGCCAGCGTGTCGCGGTCATTCGCAGTGGTGAACTTGTGACCATTGAGGAGGTAGAGAAACTGCGGGAGAAGGCTGGTCAGCGAGTGATAGTCGAGTTTGGCGATGCGGTGACGAAAGAAGAACTGGCTGGTATTCCGGGTGTGATCGATGTCACGAAGAACAATCGCGCTTATCACCTGGATGTAGGTGGTAGCATGGATTCGCTGATCAAGTCTTTCAGTCGCCACGAGGTCTTAAGGATGCAAGCTGAAGAGGCACCACTTGAGGAAGTGTTCTTGAAGTTTTACCAAGAGCCGGAAAAAGCAACCACGACGAAACAATGAGTAGTTTAAGAGGAGATACAAAGATGGCTACGACTACGATATCAAAGAATATTCCTGTACCGAAGAAGCGGGCACAGGGATTGACCGTTATGGTGAGGACGATCATCAATGCGAGAACGCCGCTAGTTGCGGGCTGTTTCTATGGTGTATTGTTTGCTCTACTTCTGGCGTTTCTCTACCCATCTATAACCCAAGCCAATCTGGGGACATACCTGTCCTCCGGTCTTATATCAGGTATCGTAGGGGGACATATCGCACACTTTTCAGGCTTTACAGCATTCCTGGGACTTGAAATTTACAGCTCCTTCTATGGTTTGCTGTTTGGTGGAATCCTGGCCTGGATTGGGGGGGCTGCACTGCCTCTGACGATTGAGAATGGGACGATTGACCTGGCTCTGTCCCGGCCTATCAGCCGCACACGTTACTACCTGGAAAGCTGGCTAGGTGCGATAATCTGCGGCGCTATCATCGGCTTGTTGATCGTTTTCGCAATTTGGATCGATACGTTCATCGTTAAAAATGCCGATATAAACTGGCAATGGCTGTGGATTACGCAACTCGTGCAATGGGCTTTCATGTTCTTCGCAGCAGGGTTAGGCATGTTTTTTGGATCATTTATGAATGCCAGCCGCGCGGCTGGCGGAGCTGCTGTGGGCATCATTGCTCTGGCTTACCTGATCAACACGATCGGCCAACTCACAGACAAAATAAGCTGGCTGCTCAAGATCGGGCCGTATTACTACGCGCCAGCCATAGATGCACTTGTTAATCATCAACTGACGTGGTGGTATCCCTGGGTATTGGTGGTTGCAGGCCTGATTTTGGGTATTGTTGGATTGGTTGTGTTCAACAAGCGGGATTTACCAGCAGTGTAAAATCAGAGGCAGATACTATCACAATAACATCACACTTGTTTTCTGGACTGTTAACTGACCCGGTTTCCCGTTGACAGCAAAACACCATCTCTAGAAGTTGAAATGAAGTCGTAATGCGATTTTATGCCAGTCAAATCTGGCAAAAGGGAAAAACACATATCAGCAATTATTCAGACCAATCAACTCACTAAAAGCTACGGTAGGAGCCGGGGTATTCTCGAGGTGACCTTCGACATTCAGGAGGGCGAGGTCTTCGGCTTTCTAGGCCCCAACGGCGCGGGCAAAACCACCACCATGCGCACGCTGATGGGTCTGCTGCGTGCAAACAGTGGCAGCGCCACGATCGGCAGCCTGGATTGCTGGAATGAGTCCACCGAGGTCAAGAAGCTGGTCGGCTACCTGCCCGGTGAATTTGCCTTCGATCCCGGCTTGCGCGGCGCGCAGATCCTCGAGTATCTCTCGCATCTGCGCGGCGGCGTTGACCAGAACTACCTGCGCACGCTGGTAGAGCGCCTGGGCTTTGATCCCAGCAAACGCTTCCGCGAATATTCGCATGGCAACAAACAGAAGCTGGGTCTTGTGCAAGCCTTCATGCACAAGCCGCGCCTGCTCATCCTGGACGAGCCAACCAGTGGCCTCGATCCACTCAACCAGCAGGAATTCTATAAAATGATAGCCGAGGTCCACGCCGGGGGACGCACCGTCTTCCTCTCCTCACACATCCTACCTGAGATAGAGCAGACCTGCGACCGCGTCGCGATCATCCGCGAAGGGCGACTGATCAAAATCGACCATGTCTTGGCGCTCAAAGACATCCACCAGCACGATGTAGAGATCAGCTTTGCTGGCCCAGCTTCGGTTGAGTGGTTCAAAAATGTCGCTGGCGTGACCAGCGTGGCTCAGGGAGCGGACGAGCACACCCTCCAATTAAATGTACAGGGTGAGTTGACGGAGATCATTCGAATCGCCGGAGAGCATCACGCAACGAATATTGACACGCATGAGCCTTCGCTAGAAGAGGTCTTCCTGCGCTTCTATGCGCCTGAGCAGGAGCCTTCAGCGCTCATCGGATAGGAGGTGTTTGATGTTTCGCAGCATTTTGAGTAAATCGCTCAGAGATTACCGGGTACCGATGCTGGCTTGGGGCTTCGGAATGGCTTTGTTCATGGTCGCCGTGGTAGGCACGGCCACACCGGCTGTGGTGACGGCCTATATCAGCATCGTACGAATCGTCAGCTTTCTCGGCGATCCCTACGCAATGAATACCCCCGAGGGGTATATCACCTTTCGTTACATGGAAACCGCCTGGCCGCTCTTACTCAGCATCTGGCCCATCCTGGCCGGTGCCCGCCTGGTGCGGGGGGAAGAGGAACGCGGCACCATGGATGTGCTGCTCGCTACGTCACAGTCACGCGCTCGCCTGCTGCTGGAGAAGGTGGGTGCGCTCGCGATCGCACTGCTCGTGATCGCATTGCTGTTCGCGCTAGGGGTCGTTGCTGGCGAAGCCGCTCTCGGCGGTGGGCACGTCGATTTTGTCAGGGCGCTTTTGGTGGGGCTGAACCTGAGCCTGCTTGCCTTCTTCTTTGGCATGGTGGCGCTGCTCATCTCCCAAGTGACCGCCAGCCGCCGCGCGGCAGCAGGCTGGGCAAGCGGCCTGCTGTTGCTGTTCCTGCTCCTGGATATGACTGGACGGGAAGTGAGTGGCAGTTGGCTGCCGTACCTCTCGCCGTTCTATTATTACAATCTCAACAGGCCGCTCCTTCCCGGTTTCCCTGACCAACCCCTGGCGGTGCTTCTCCTGCTGGGCCTTTCCCTGCTCTGCCTGGTGGGAAGTGTCATCCTGTTCGCCAGGCGCGATATTGGCAGGCCGGCGTTTGAGTCGAAGCGCGAGAGAACAAGCGGCACACAGCAGGCGCTGCGCAGCCTGAGCCGAGCCGAGCGCGAAGTCTCCACGCGCTCCGTCAGCTTGCACACACTCTTCTCAGAGGGCTGGTCTGCCTTCTGGTGGCTGCTCGGCATTGTGGCCTTTTGTGCCGCTTTGCTGTTTGTGACTCCCGGCTTCCAGAAGGCCTTCAACCAGGCAGTGCAGCAAACCCCCTGGCTGGCCAGTTACCTGTCTGACACCCCCACCAACAGCAATGCTGCGTTGCTGGGCACCCTCGTCTTCGCCTTCGTGCCAGCGGTGGTCATGATCCTTGCGCTGACCCTGGCCTTGAAGTGGCCCTCGGACCTGGAAAACGGGCGGCTGGAACTGATTTTCAGCACCCCGCAATCGCGACCAAGGGTTCTGCTGGAACGCTTCGGCGCGAATGTGCTGGTGGTCCTGCTAGCCCCTATCCTGACCTGGCTCGCTCTCACCATCGGGGCGCAGATCATCAACCTGAACGTCGACCAGGGCAGACTGCTCGCCGCAAGCTTCAGTATGCTCCCTCCGGCGTTGATTACCGTGGGCCTGGTCTATGCCCTGGCCGGACGCCTGCGCTATGGTGCTGTGCTGGGCATCGTGACCGCGTATCTCGTCCTGTCCTACCTGCAAGAATCGCTCGAAGGGAATATCCAGTTTCCTGGCTGGCTCATGTCGCTCTCCATTTTCCACCTGTACGGCAACCCGGCTTTCCTCGGCATGAACTGGACCAACTTCCTGGGTATGACTGTCGTGTCGATTGCGCTATTGATTATCGGCCTTGTCCAATTCAGATATGTCGATGTTGAAGTGGGATAAAGCAGGCTTTTCTATAGATGTTTTGACTCAATCATCCTCAATGGATGCAAAATATGATTTGCTCAAGCGAGGCGGTTTTTGCGGCTTGCTATTCTACAACAACCGGCATGGCAGTCCAGCCAGCAGCAGCTCTCACCGACCTCGCTCCTACTATTTTGTTTCTGGAAAGGATGATGGAGAGGAGAGCAGAGGAAGTGTAAACCAGAACCGTGCTCCTTTCCCTGGGGTGCTCTCCACGCCCACCTGTCCCTGCTGTCTGCTAATCAGTTGCTGGCAGATATAGAGGCCTAAACCCAGACCCGTCTTCCACCCACTCTGAACAGGATTCCGGGGTGCCTGGTAAAACCGCTGCCAGATGAGCGCTTGCTGCTTAGCTGAGAGGCCGGGTCCATGATCGGCTACCCAGACCCGAACGGCCTCTGACTCCAGGGATATGCCGACCTGCACCGGCTCGGTGGCTGGGGAAAATTTGAAGGCGTTGGTCAGATAGTTGCTGAGCACTTGCTGGAGGCGATCCCGATCCGCGTAGACGTGGATGGGATCTTGTTCGGGCAGGTCCAAGGTGATGAGGCGGGAAGGATGAGAAGCCTGGTGATCCTGGACGGTTTCATACACCAGCCCAACCAGGTTACAGACCGCCAGGCGCAACTCCACCTTGTCTTCCTGGATGTGGGAGAGATCCAGCAAATCGTTAATCAGTCGTTGCTGGATCCGCAAGGGATGGCGACTGCGATCCAGCATGGTCAGCACGTCTTCCAGCATCCGTTGCTGCCCTTCTTCAAGTTGCTCTGCCTGGCTCAGCAGACAGGTCAGCAGACGCTGGGCGAGTTGGATATTGCCTTGCAGGGCCGTTAGCGGATTCTTAAGCTCATGGGTGAACAGGCTCACGAAAGCTTCGCGCTGCTCTTCGAGTTCTTTGCGCTTGCTGATATCACGGGCAATGGCCGATGCCCCGATAATGGCACCGCTGCTATCCTTGATGGGGGAAACGGTGACAGAAACGCTCAACAGGCTCCCGTCCTTGCGCACGCGCGCCGTCTCGTAGTGATCTACACGCTCTCCATGGCGAATACGCTCCATGATCTGCCTAAACTCATCGGAACTATCCGGTGGGAAGAGGAGGGTGACCGGTTGACCCACGATTTCCTGGGCGCTATAGCCGTACATGCGTTCTGCTGCGGCATTCCAACTGATGATTATGCCATCCAGATCTTTACTCAGAATGGCATCCTCGGAAGAGGAAATAATCGCGGCTAGGTGTTGACCCGCCTCCTCTGCCCACCTGCGGTCGGTGATGTCGCGTATGTTGCATTGAAGCACTTCGTGTTCATTAACCTGAAACAGGGTACTCACCCACTCGACGTAGCAGGGATTGCCGTCTGTGGTGGCTAGCTCCATCATCTCATACCGCAGTACTCGATCGTGCTGCACCTGTCGTAAAAACGTTTGCTGGGTTGGCTGGTCTGGCAGCAGTCCCACCTGCCAGAGTTCCCGATCCACCACCTGCTCGCGTGTGGAGCCTAACAGATGGAGCAGAGAAGGATTGACATCCGTAATGAGGCCACTACGTGGATCGACCATCAGAATGCCGTCAGTGGAGGCTTCAAAGAGACGGCGGTAGCGGTTCTCTGAGATGCGCAGGCGTTCCTCCGCAGCCTGGCGTTCGGCGATCTCAGCTTCCAGGGAGAGGGCTTTCTGTTGCAAGAGGGTAATAGCACGCAAGCGTTCCTCCGGGCTGGCAAGGAGGGTGTAGCTCTCATCAGGGATGACGTGGGCGTGCTGCTGGCAAATCTCGGTGAATTGCTCTCCGTATCCTTCTCCCGCAAAGCAGTGTATCGGATAGGCGCAGAAGAGCGAAAAGGAGCGGGTGGTATGATACAGCTCGTTCCAGAGGGCTTCCAGGCGGATGGCAGCCACCTGGTTCCCCTCCGTCCAGAGTTGCGCAACCATCTCCCCAAAGATGCGCACGCGGCGCCGACCTTTCACCGCTCGCTCGATCAGGCTCCCAATGACCTCGGCGAAGCGCGTTGGCTCAGGCAATCCATCTACCATGAACATCGAGAGCGTCTCGCCTGCGTCCAATGCGAGGTATGTTCCCCCCGTAGAGGCGGTGGTCAGATCCAGTCCATTGGCCTGCAATCGTTCCTCAAGACCCCCTCGATGCGCCTTTGTGGCAATCACGATGCAGGCAGCACCTGCGCCGAGGCCTGCACCGATAAATCCACTCACCGAGTCCAGGAGGAATTCGTCCGTCTCATAGAACTGCACAAGATGCTCAGACACATCCAGCTCGCTCCACGCTTGTAGCGGAGCCTGGATGTGTCTGGCACGCTTGTCGTGTCTGAGCGCTTCATCACGATCGGGATGCGTGTGTGCCTTGTTTGATGTGGTTACCATATGGCCTAGCCCTTCCATCCTGCTGTCTCTCCTTTTTTATGCACTGTACCATTTCTATGAACGTAGGCAAAGTCAACCAAAGGAAAGATCACGTGCAGAGATTGCAGGAAAAATACACGTCAAGGTTGACAGCGCTTGTAGCATAGGGGCAGACATTCGCCCCTGCATTTTCTTACACGAGCGAGAGGGATGAATGGATACAACCCAGCAACAGGAAGCTTCTCATGAGCGGGACCTGCCCGAGCCGCTTTTTTTACTATTTGAGCTTCTGCTTACCGGCTGTTGTTACCCTGCTCCCCTGGATTTCAGCGGAGGAGCGAAGCAATGAGCATAATCTCACTTCATGAGATTATGCCTATCAGATATTATATAATGACAATGCTCTGCAACTTCTTATCAAACGTACTTCATCCAGGAGAGATTTAGTTACAACACGTACCAGGATTCCAGCGCATCTGGTACATTTCCAGAAATTTAGCTGTAATTGAGTGAAATTCGCTGGAAGCTACAATAAAAAGGTTACTTATGAACACTCCTACACATTGGAATGATGTTACTAGCAGTGCTACAGCCTACTTGAGCGAGACAGATCCCATAATGGCCAGGGCCATTGAACGCGTGGGGCCATGCACTTTAATCCCTAATCCACAACTCTTTGAGACGCTTGTTGACGCTATCATCTCACAGCAGATCTCGGTGAAGGCTGCTGATGCGATTATGGGACGTCTACGCACCACTCTACGTGCCGAAGCTAATGGCATAATCACGCCGGATGCGCTCATGTCGCTCGAAGAAGATACTTTACGGGCCGTTGGACTTTCACCACAGAAAATGCGTTACATACGTGATCTTACGGAGCGAGTTGCCAACGGCCAACTCGACCTGGAGCGATTGAGTGAACTTGATGACGAGGCAGTCATTAGCGAGTTGGTGAAAGTAAAAGGAATTGGTCGCTGGACAGCAGAGATGATGCTGATTTTTTCGTTAGGTAGACCCGATGTTTTACCAGTAGATGACCTGGGATTTCTGGAGGGTGTGCGTGAAGCTTACTCTCTGGAAGTTAGACCCACTCCGAAGGAGATGCGTGAAAGAGGTGAACTATGGCATCCTTACAGGACGTTTGCAACGTGGTATATGTGGGGAGTTCGACGGCTGACACTTGGGATTGAGCGCAAGAAGACACGCATCGTTTCGTTGTAAATGTTGATGTGATACCATTGAAGTTATGGATGTACCTGACAACTACTATGCCATTTTAGGTGTACCGATAGACGCAGACGACGATACATTAAAGCGAGCTTACCGGCAATTGGCTCGGCGCTACCACCCTGATCTGGCGGGTCCAGAGGGTGCAGTCCACATGAAACGTATCAACCGCGCTTACGACGTATTGAGCGACCCTGAGAAACGCCTGAATTACGACACTATCATAGGTGGGATAATCGATTTGCGTAAGAGGGGCTTGACACGTCAACGCCCCGTGGAGCGAAAATTTAATCTATCAGATGATATCGAGTTTTCGGGACTCAGTATTTTTAGTACTAAAGGGCCATTTCGAACGGGGCCAGTATTGCATACGAAGCTCGGAGTCATTTCTTCATTAAGTAGTGTAGAGACGAAGAGAGGCTTCTGTATCGCTGCTGCTTCCCTCGACAGCAAGGGCATACTCTGGCTGGCAGATACAGCACAGACCCCCACAAGCTTTGCGTCAGATGCTGAGCTCACAATTGAGTCGTTGCGAGAACTACGCTTCTCAGCCAATGGCAGCCTATTGGCAGGATGGGGAAGATTAGGTCTGCACGTATGGGACACCTCGAGCGGCTCGCTGCTTTGGAGTTATGCACTGACTCAACGGGCTGTTTCTGCACATTATTCACTTGATGTGGTGCTGAAGGATGGCCCAGGTGAAACACGGGAGGTTTGTATAGCCCTACCTTTATTAAGAGAAGATCCCCGCGCTCCACGCGCTCTGGGAGTTAGAGGTACGGATATCGTGAAGCACGTGATAGGAACGCCTATGAATACACTAAGCGAACCCCTGGTGTGTGCGGAAGACGAGATTGAGAAGCGGCAGTTCTGGGCAATTCGCTTGCGGGCGCTCTCTCAGGATACAAGAACATTACAGACCCTCTCTTGCGCACATGTGCCAGGTGAACCGAATGAGATGGTCATCATGCGTCGTTGGGACCTATTCGCTCCTGTGCGAAAACTATTTGTTGGAAAAACTCAACCGCAAATTAGTACCTCGCTGCTGGCTGGATTGTGTGCTGACTGCTCACCACCTTATGCTTTTACCCCAGACACCCGAACACTTGCGTTTGTTTATGCAGGAATGAAGATACATTTCTACGATACTGTTACTGGCACCTATAGTGAAGTGAATAGTGGATCGATGGGAGCGAGCTCGAGATTAGCCATCTCACCTGATGCCCAATTGGTAGCAGTAGCACGCGAAGATAGTGAAGTAAACGAAGGAGTGATAGATCTCTGGTCAATTGCTCAAGGTCAGATGATACAAAAATTGTATCATCCCTGGCAGATTAGCGCATTACACTTCGCGGACAAACAACTTATTGTAGCACTGACTGATGGTACTATTCAGGTGTGGAAGCAAGAAGTTGTTGCTTTTTAGACACCTATTCGTTCGTGTAAGTAATAGGATTGGTTGTTATAGCACTATTTTGCATTCAAACTTCCCAGGGAAGCGAGGTTTTTAGGGCATGCGTATTTCAGTGGTCGTCCCGGTATATAACGAAGAAGAGACAGTAGCTCAAGTTCTTGAGTCGCTGTCAGAGGTACAACTCGATCTCGAGGTTGTAGTTGTAGACGATGCTTCGACAGATAAGACCTGGGAAATTTTGCAGGAATTACGGAAGAAAGAGCCATTCAATACATTCCGTTATATACGCCATGATATAAACCAGGGAAAGGGAGCAGGACTCCGCACTGGTTTTGGTCTTGTAAGTGGCGATATGGTTACAGTGCAAGATGCGGATATGGAGTATAACCCACAAGACCTCCCAGCATTGGTTCACAAATGGGAGGAAGCTGGAGATGCTAAGGTGGCCATTTATGGATGCCGTGATCTTTCTCCTCAGAAGTTTACGACTCGTTGGGGCAACCGTTTCTTAACTACAGTGACGAATATTCTCTATGGTTGCCATATCCATGACATGGAAACGTGCTATAAAATGATGCCAGGCCCGCTCGCCCGAGCGCTCCCAATGGAAGGGCGCCGGTTTGAGATCGAACCGGAGATTACAGCATGTATTATGCAAGCAGGGTACAAAATCCTTGAGGTCCCTATTGGCTACACTCCACGCAAGGCGAAAAAGCTCTCGCCCTGGAAGGACGGATGGCCTGCACTTACAATGTTACTGCGCAGGAGGTTCATTCAGCGTTTCCACTTTGTAGCTCCAGCAGCACCAACTTCAGGAACAATAGAGAAGGAAACTACGATTATCCAACAATAAACTGAGATACATGTGTGAAAGAGCCTGGTGTCACATGTGACACCAGGCTCTTTCACACATGTATCTCTAACAATAACTCTTGAAAAGATGATACAATCAGAGCACTACATCTCAAGGAGGTTAAAATGACCGAGCGTCCTAAGATTCTTGTTACTCAGAAAGTACCTGATCCGGCGTATCCATTGCTTGCGGCGATTGGTGAAGTCGATGCCAACATACAAGAGGGAAGCATCTGGCCTTATGAAGAACTCCTACTTCGTGGCCCCAACCATGACTATATTTACAGTCTACTCACCGATAACATTGATGACCGCTTCTTAGAGGCATGCGCGGCAGGTACACCCCGTTTGAAGATGGTCGCGAATATGGCTGTTGGCTATAACAATATTGATGTTGATGCAGCAACGCGACTAGGTATAGCTGTAAGTAATACCCCTGGAGTTCTCTCGGATACTACTGCCGACCTGGCATTTGCACTCTTGATGGCGACTGCTCGCCGCATCCCCGAAGCGGAGCGATACCTACGCGCAGGCAAATACGAAGGCTGGGGGCCTCTACTTTTTTGTGGTGCTGAAGTGCATCATTCTACACTTGGACTGATTGGCGCGGGTCGTATTGGTAAGATCGTAGCAAAACGCGCCAGTGGTTTTGAGATGAAGGTACTTTATTACGATGTGTACCGTATGTCTCCTGAAGAAGAAGCTACCTATCAGATGACTTATATGCCTATGGATGATGTACTGAAGCAGGCCGATTTTATCAGCATCCATACACCGTACATGGCTTCTACGCATCACCTGATTGGAGATCGCGAATTGAGCCTTATGAAGCCAGGCGCAATTCTGATCAATACAGCTCGGGGGCCGATTGTAGATGAAAAGGCACTGGTCAAAGCATTACAATCTGGACCCATCGCGGGCGCCGGGTTAGATGTTTTCGAGAATGAGCCAGCCGTTGAACCTGAATTGTTGACGATGGAAAATGTAGTAATTTTGCCACATATTGCCAGCGCTTCATTGAAAACGCGTACGCTGATGGCTACAATGGCAAGCGACAATATCGTGGCTCACTTCCACGGACAACGCCCTCCCAATATTGTAAATCCAGAAGTCTTAAGGTGATACAGGCGCATTGACTTGTTTTTCGCAAATCAACGGTTGTAAGTTTTCAATCCATCCTTGTCTCGCCGACGCAAGCAGTGAGACAAGGTAAAGATTTATTTTGATGTAGCTAGAGAGGTTGACATTTCTCCTTGCCTTCTTTATAGTTCAATCAGATAAGAATTTTGAGTACCGTTTTTTAGCTGAAGAGGTATCTATGGTAGTGGTCACAGAGTATACAGCCTTGTAGTGATTAAAATTGTAACAGAGAAACGTAGTGAAGTTGTACGGTTTGATTGCACCTTGACTAATAAGCCAGAGAGATAAATAGATAGATAAGGCGGAGAGCTTATGAACTGCCCTCGATGTAATACTGAATTGCCGGATTCAGCCATATTCTGTGTTAATTGTGGATCGACTATCCGCCCGGCTTCCTTTTCTTACTTACCCACGGGAGTACCAGCATGGCCAACAGAGCCGCTAAAGAGTACCCAATATAGAAATGAAATAACTTCGGAGTCTGGCGAATTCGTTGTCCAGAGTGATGCAAGCTCAGTTGTACCTTCTAACGCGGCATCACCTCAAAAAAATAGACTTGGCATTCCTGTTATTATCGGTTTATTTATCTTGAGTATTCTGATTGGAGGCGGTCTGACATTTGGTATTTTATACGCAAATGGTCAGCGTTTATCATTTGGACCTCAGCCTACTCTAAAACCTTTGCAATTGCCGACACGAAGCGCTTCTTCAACACCAGTTTCACAAACACCAACTCCCCAGGGAAATCAACTTCCCACACCGACTGCTTTTCAAGCAGCGAATAGTAAAGATCTGGGTATCTCATTACAGTTCCCATCAGACTGGGTACAAGACCCAGCGCAGAAAACTGCTTCCGGCAATACATCCGTCAGCTTCCATCCTCAACAGAGCCTTCCTGTTTCAATGTTTATTGCGAAACTCTCTTCCAATGTCTCAGCGCAAGTCACCGATACGAACGAAGTAAACCAGGCCAACATACAAGGGTTTGGGTCAAATAATAATTTGCAGAACTTTACAGCGTTAACAAATACTCCTAAGCATCGCATGATAGGCGGGATCAACTGGGATGAGCAAGATGCGACATATAGCACTAGCAGTGGTCTACTTATCCATGTAGTCAGCATTTCTGTGAAACGCAATACTCTCTATTACAATATACTTTACTACGCACCTGCGAGTGTTTACGACGAGGCATTTCAAAAGTATTACTCACAAATGCTTAACTCGTTCAAATTCAGCTAGCTAACCCAAGGGAAAATGGAATTATGCGGGGATCGGCTATTGCATCTCCCTCTGCATTGTAAATTACGGAATTCTGTGAGGCTTCCCAATGCCTGAGCCAGACTTGCTGGTGACCAAGTTCACCATCCCACCTGTTCATTCACTGCTGCTTCAACGCTCGCACCTGCTCACGGTCCTCGATCAGAGCCGCTCGTTTCCCTTGACGCTGCTCTCGGCCTCAGCAGGCTTTGGCAAAACGACGCTGCTCTCTACCTGGGCTAGCCAGAGCACCAGTCAGGTCGCGTGGTTGACGCTTGATGAACAGGACAACGACCCGACACGCTTCTGGGCCTATGTGATAACCCGCTCTGCTGACAAGCGCTCTGACTGCGCTCATCAACGAACTGGCGGCGCTTGCGCAGGACACCGCCCTGATTCTGGATGACTATCATCTGATTCGAGAACAGGCGATTCATGAATCGCTGCAGTTCATGCTTGACCATCTTCCCCCCTGCCTGCACCTACTCCTGGCCAGTCGAGCCGACCCCCAGCTTCCTCTGGCTCGTCTGAGGGCGCGCGGACAGGTGGTCGAGATCCGTGAGACGGACCTGCGCTTGAGCGGTGAAGAAGCCGCCAGGTTTCTGACCCAGATCATGAATCTTTCTCTCTCAGCGGAAGACATCGGTCGCCTGGAAACGCGCACGGAAGGATGGATCACCGGACTCCAATTGGCAGCCCTCTCTCTGCGCAGACACGCTGATGTGTCAGCCTTTATCCAGGCGTTTGCCGGCAGTCATCGCTTGATCCTGGATTATGTGCAGGAGGAGATCCTTGAGCCTCTCCCTGAGGTGCAGCAACGTTTCCTGCTCCAGACGGCGGTGCTTGAGCGGATGAATGCCGAGATCTGCCAGGCGCTGACCGGGGAGCAGGCTAGTCGGCAGATGCTGGAGTCGCTGGAGCGGGCCAACCTCTTTCTGGTTCCGCTAGACGAGGAGCGGTGCTGGTATCGCTTCCACACGCTCTTCCGCGAAGTGCTGCTGGCGCGCTTACAGGCCAGCCAGCCGGAGCAGGTAGCACGCCTGCACCGGGAGGCGGCGCTCTGGTATCAGCAGCAGGGATGGCCGCACGAGGCGATCCCCCACGCGCTGGCGACAAAGGACTTCTTGTTCGTGGCCGAGTTGCTGGAGGGCTGTGTCGAGCGTTTGTATCTGCAAGGGGAGATGCAAACGCTGCTGGCCTGGATCAAGCTGCTCCCCCAAGAGGTTTTGCGAGGGCATCCTCGCCTTGCCACGAGTTACATCTTAGCGTTCCATTTGATGTTCCCTTTCTCTCCTCAACAACAAGAGGAAAGGGCGTATCTTCATCAGCTCCAGGAGGGAGTGGAGTTGCTGTTGCAGAGCGAAGATCAGACCACCTTTCCTGAAGCCGAGCGGGACCGACTGCGCCATCGGCTCACTATTCTCGGTGGCTGGGGACTGGCGACACAGGCGCTCTCTGATGGTGATGTGGAGCAACTGAGCAGGCTTGCCGAGCAGATGCAGCAAATGCCGCTGGATGACGACGCCATGTGGCAGCAGCACCGGCTGGCACCGTTCGGGATGGCCTGGCGCATGGCGGGGAATTTTCCCCCCATGGCGGCAGCCTTACAGGAAAGCCTGAAGATGACCCGGATGACGCAGAATCGCTACCTGGAGGCCCAACTCCTCTGGGGGCTGATTGTCGCGCTGATCGCCTTGGGGCAGCTCTCGCAGGCACGCGACCGCTGTCAGGAACTCCTGCGGTTGGTCGACAGTCTGGGAAGACCACTCCCGGTGGCGGCATATCCCGACTTGTTCCAGGCTCAGCTGACGTACGCATGGAATCAGTTGGAAGTGGCGAAAAGTAAGGCTCTCATCGCCATTGAGAAGACGGCCCCCTTACAGTACATGGACATTCTCATGGTAGCCTATGAGGTGCTCTCTCGTGTCTGCATGGCTCAGGGCGATCTGACCGGGGCCGAACGAGCCATACGCGAGATGGAGCGGGTGAATCAGTCTGCTGGAATCCCGCTCTTTCGTCCCTGGATCGAAGGTCTCTGGGCCCATCTCTGGCTGGCCCGGGGCGATCTGACCCGCGCGGTAGACTGGGCCGAGCACACCTCCTACCGTCAGGATATCCTCTTCTACAGCCGCGAAATCGCCTATCTGGCGCTAGTACGCGTCTATCTGGCCGAGCTGCGGTATCCACTTGCATTGCAGTGGCTCGCAGCACTGCTGAGCAGCGCCGAGCAGGTTGCGAGGGAGGGGAGTGTGATCTCCATCCTGGCTCTGCAAGTAGCCGCTCTGCAAGCGTCGGGGGTCACACAAGAGGCGCTACGCGTTCTCCATCGCCTGCTCACCTTAGCAGAGCCTGAGGGATACCTGCGCATCTTTCTCGATGCTGGAGAGCCGATGCAGCAGGCACTTCAGGCGTTCCTTAAAACTTCGCACATGCGAGCCTCCGTCTCCCCTGTCCCACCGGCACTTGTTTCCTATGCCTCTACAGTGTTCGCCGCCTTTGAACGTGAGCAGCACCAGGGGGGGACGCCGGAGATCATCCCTCTCGTCTCCAAAGCTCTGCCACGCCTTTCCTCTCAAGCTACACCACAGCTCCTTGAGTCACTTACCCCACGTGAGCTGGAGGTCTTGCACCTACTCGCAGAAGGGGCCTCCAACCAGGAGATCGCCAGGCAGCTGGTGATCTCGCTCGCCACTGCCAAAAAACACGTCGCCAGTATCTTGAGCAAGCTCGGAGCAGCGAATAGGACGCAGGCCATTGTGACTGCACGCTCGCTCTCGTTGTTTTAACTCGCGGTTGCTCACTTCTCGCCCGGTATGCACAGAGCTGGCATCTTCTTCCGGCAGGATGGTAGCCAAAAGGATACCATCTGCCCCTCTTCTCGCTGCTCCTCTCTCCTGAGAAAGTATCCTCATGGTATCCTTTCTATCACTGTGCTCATGCCAGCCGAGAGAGTATCCTTATTCTCAGATAGGAAAAGCAATCCGAACGGAGCACAAGCGTATGAGATACGTCATTCGGGTGAAGGGACACCTGGACACCTTCTGGCAAGAGTGGTTTGAGAACCTCTCGATCACGCACGAGAGAGATGGTACGACCCTGCTTTCAGGTCCCATTAAAGACCAGGCGGCGCTCTACGGCCTTCTCTTCAAAGTACGCGATCTGGGGCTGACGCTGCTCGAGCTTTCGGCAAGCGCGCCCATTGAACAGCCAGAGGAGTGAGAAGCGCTGATCACGGCTGCTCTCAATCTCTTCTCTTGTGCGGACGACACGGAACGCTTCCTGTCAGATTTCACGAAAATGTACCATGATTTTGGAACAAAAGAAAGGATATCAGCATATGAACACGAACGCCAGTGTCAACAATCCATCGATCACAACCGCGCGGGAGCAGTACACAACCAGCTCCGTCACCTCTCAAGACGGCACGACCATCGGCTACCGCCAGCTCGGCCACGGGCCGGCTATAGTGTTGGTGCAGGGTGCCATGGGGTCAGCCTATAACTTTATGCAGCTCGCCAGGATGCTAGCTGACGCCTTCACTGTCTACATGCCCGACCGCCGTGGTCGTGGCCTTAGCAGCCTCGCGTACAGCAAAGATTACAGCATCCAGAAGGACGTTGAAGATTTGGACGCTCTCCTTGCCAGAACGGGCGCCCACTCTGTCTTCGGACTCAGCTCAGGAGCCATCATCTGTCTGCAGGCAGCACTCACGCTGCCCGCCATTCACAAAGCTGCCATCTACGAACCACCGCTCTTCATGAACAGCTCGGAGCCGACTGCTTTTGTAACCCGCTTTGACCAGGAAATGGCCCAGGGTAAGATGGCCGCAGCGCTCGTCACGGCCATGAAAGGAGCGCAGATGGGGCCACCGATCTTCAACGCCCTGCCGAGCTTCCTGCTCGAGTCACTCACGAACATGGTGATGAAAAGCGAGGACAAGAAAGGCAGTGGCGAGTACTTGCCGATGAGGAAGCTTGCTCCGGCACTCCAGTATGACTTTCAGGTAGTCGTCGAGATGAGCGGGAAGATGGAGAGCTTCAGGGACGTGCGCGCCCAAGTGCTTTTGCTCGGCGGAAGCAAGAGCCCAGCTTACATGAAAGCAGCCCTTGACGCCCTGGAGCAGATCTTGCCCCATGTCACACGTATTGAGTTCCCCGGACTGGGGCATGCGGCTTCATGGAATTACGACAAACAAAGGAACCCAGGCGGCAAGCCGGAAGTGGTGGCGCAAGAACTACGCCGATTTTTTGCCGAACCATAAAATTCTTAAATTGAAGACAAAAGTAAGGAGCAGAAATGAACACATCATCACATTATCCCGACTATGATGAAACCACACAAGTGCTGATTGTAGGGGGTGGCATAGTTGGCCTCTCAACCTCCCTCTTCCTCTCCTGGCGGGGCATTTCCTCGCTGCTGGTCGAGCGCCATCCGGGCACTGCGATCCATCCACGTATCCCTGGCCTGGCCCAGCCCACGATGGAGATGTTCCGCAGTGTGGGGATCGAGGAGAACATTCACCAGTTCGAAGCACCCTTCTACATGAGTGGCAACCTCCTGATGGTGGAGAGCCTGGTAGGCCAGGAGTTTGATGTTTTGCAGGAAGATGTCGACGCCTTCTTCATCGGTGACAGCAGCCCGGCTCTGGGCAGCCAGATTGCTCAGGATGTGCTGGAGCCGATATTGCGAGCGCGGTCCGAACAGCTCGGAGGGGATCTGCGCTTCGGGACCGAACTGGTGGCATTCGAGCAGGATGAAGATGGCATCATGGCCACGATCCGCGAACGGGAAAGCTCCAGCACACGCACTGTTCGCGCCCAGTTTCTGGTGGCTGCTGACGGCGGCCATAGCGGGGTCCGTCAGCAGCTTGGCATAGGTCAGCATGGAAAGAGCCTGTGGTCTTCCGTGAGTATGATCTTCGAAGCTAACCTGATGGAGCTGTTCCGCCAGCGGCACGCAGTCATGTGTTTCGTCGCTAACGACACCATCTCGAATGCAGCACTGGTCCCTTACCCGGGCTCTTCTGCGCGATCAGATCTCTTTCGGCTCGACGCGCCTTATGATCCGGAGGAAGAGACGCTCGCCGACTATCCAGAGGCTCGCTGCCTGTCGCTTATCCGGGCAGCCGTCGGCATCCCTGAGCTACCGGTGCAGCTCAAAGCCGTGCTGACCTACGAAGCATGCGAACTCGTGGCTGATCGCTTCCAGCAAGGCCGGATCTTCCTGGTGGGGGATGCGGCTCGCACCCAGCCACCCACCGGTGGGCTGGGAGGCGCTACCGGTATTGCAGAGGCGTACAATCTGGTCTGGAAACTTGCAGCTGTCCTGCGTGGGGAGGTAGGAGAGGCGCTACTCGCCACCTACGATGCTGAGCGACGCCCGCAGGCGGACTACACTGCCAAGCAGGTAGCGTTGCTTTCCCAGCAGCGCCAGACCGAGGGCTCAGCCGGGATCACGGTGGATACCTTCATTATCGTTATGGGCTATCGCTACAGCACGGGAGCCATCGTGCGGGAAGCAGGTGATGAGAAACTCCCCCTTGCCCAACCTCCAGATCAGTGGAAGGGACAGCCGGGGACCCATGCTCCGCATCTCATGCTCGAACGAGAGGGCAAGCCGATCTCGACGCGAGACCTGTTCGGCCCCCACTTCGTCTTGCTCGTTGGCCCGGATGGAGGGAACTGGAAGGCTGCTGCCCGTAACACAAAAGACGATCTCCATCTCCCTCTGGACATCTATCAGATCGGCGGTGATGCAGGAGATCTCATCGATGCCGGTCACAGGTTCTGCGATGCGTATGGAATCACCACCACCGGGGCGGTGATCGTCCGCCCCGATGGATTCATCGGCTGGCGGAGCCGAGGCGCAGAGGAGAACGAGCAAGAAGCTGAGCAGGCCTTGACGCAGGCCCTCTCTACGCTCCTCTTTCGCTGAGCACTAGCATAAGAAAGGAAAAGAAACATGTCAACCTTCGAATATACGGACACCTTTGACTATTCGGCAGCAGCCGTCTTTGCTGCCCTCACCGACCTGGAGGTGCGGCCCACCTGGATAAAAGGCATCCTGGAGGTCCGTGTCACCCCTCCCGGACCAGCTCGCCTGGGAACCAGCTACTTCGAAGCGGGCAAGTTCTCTGGGTTCAAGAGCGAGAAGACGATGAGCGTGACGGAGTATGAGCAGGATCATCTGATGACCCTGGCCACTCCTGCCGAGGCAAGCAACCCGTTCCGCGAGAGTTATCGCATCGAGCCGCTCTCCGAGGAAACCTGCCGCGTGCACTTTACTGTTGACGTTGGTAACGTTCCGAGGGTGGCTGAGTTCTTCATGCGGCAAGAGATGAAGAAAGCACAGCCGCAGAATGCCGCCCGTCTCAAGTCCATTCTTGCAAGTCGGGCACACCAGGAGCCTGTCCTGTAACCCCCTTCTCAGAAAGAACCGCCTCTATTCCTTGAATGGAACAGAGGCGGTTCTTTCTACCCAGATACGATAAGCCTATTCTGAATGGCCTAGTACTCTGGCATGGCTGGAGCGGAGGCTTTCTCCTTCTCCGGCAGATCAGTGATCAAAGCTTCGGTAGTCAGGATCATCGCAGCGATGCTGGCGGCATTCTGCAATGCAGAGCGGGTCACCTTGGCAGGATCGATGATGCCGGACTCGACCATGTCCTCGTACTGATCAGTGAGCACATTGTAGCCATACTTATCACTCTTATGCTCTTTCTGAGCACGGCGCACACCTTCAACAACCACAGAACCGTCTTTACCACCATTGATGACAAGCTGGCGTAGCGGCTCTTCAAGCGCACGGCGCAGTATATAGACACCTGTTGCCGCATCACCTGTTAGCTTCAAAGAATCTAGAGCCTCAACTGCATTCAAGAGAGCAACACCGCCACCAGGAACCATACCCTCTTCTACACCTGCGCGGGTAGCGGAAACAGCATCTTCTACGCGAGTTTTGCGGTACTTCAACTCCACCTCGGAGCCAGCACCAACCTTGATAAGCGCGACACCACCGGACAACTTCGCCAGGCGCTCTTGCAGCTTTTCACGGTCGTAGTCACTAGTTGTTTCGTCGATCTGTGCTTTGATCTGGCGGATACGAGCTTGAATTTCTGATGTCTCGCCTCTACCCTCCACAATGGTCATGTCATCTTTATGAGCTACGACACGACGAGCTTTACCCAGATCTTCAAGGGTTGCGCTATCGAGACGGCGGCCCATTTCTTCACTAATCACCTGTCCACCAGTCAGAACGGCGATATCACGCAGCATCTCTTTGCGCCGATCACCAAAGCCGGGAGCTTTGACTGCAAGAACGTTGAGAATACCTCGCAATTTATTTACAACTAATGTTGCCAACGCTTCGCCATCAACATCCTCGGCGATAATCACGATATCGCGTTTACCCTGTTGAGTCATCTTTTCAAGAACTGGCAGGATATCCTGTACGGCGCTGATCTTCTTATCAGTGATGAGAATGTAGGGGTCATCAATGGAGGCTTCCATCTTCTCCGCATTGGTGACAAAGTAGGCAGAAATGTAACCCTTATCGATCTGCATACCCTCAACATACTCCGTCTCAAAATTGGTCCCTCGTGACTCCTCGACGGTGATGACACCATCTTTGCCAACACGGTCCATCACTTCAGAAATGAGTTGACCAATGGTCTCGTCAGCAGCAGAGATAGCAGCGATCTGCGCGATCTCTTTCTTTTCTTCAACGGGAATCGCTTTCGAGCGGATGTATTCTACGACGGTCTCGGTGCCTTTATCGATACCCTGTTTGAGTTGCATGGGATTAGCGCCAGCTGCAAGGTTCTTGAGCCCCTCAGTCACTATAGCCTGCGCCAGTGCGGTAGCGGTCGTGGTCCCATCACCTGCAACATCATTAGTACGGGTAGCTGCTTCTTTGAGGAGCTGCGCACCCATATTCTCAAACGGATTTTCGAGCGAAATCTCTTTTGCAACGGTCACACCATCATGAGTGACGGTCGGCGCGCCAAACTTCTTGTCAAGCGCTACATTGCGACCTTTCGGGCCAAGGGTCGATTTGACAGCCTCAGCCAAAATATCAATACCTTTCTTCAGTGAACGACGAGCATCTTCATCGAACACAAGCTGCTTTGCCATATGATTTAACCTCTCTTTCTACTACGTTAGCCAATAATGGCAAGAATGTCGTTCTCTTTGAGAACAAGATACTCTTCGCCATCCAGTTTAAACTCCGTGCCACCGTATTTAGCGAACAGGATGCGATCCCCTTCACGTACATCAATTGGAGCACGATCACCATTATCCAACAAACGACCACTGCCAACAGCAATCACGGTCCCCTCCTGGGGCTTCTCTTTAGCGGTATCGGGAATGACAATTCCGCTCTTGGTGATTTCTTCTTTAGCGGCAGGTTTTACGACCACACGGTCGCCAACAGGACGAATTTTTTTCTCCACGACGTATTCTCCTTTTCAATGAATTGTTTCAAATCCTTCCCTCCAACGATGCTGACGCATCTATTTTTGCTCCACAAAAATCAGGAGAGGCGAAATGAAGATCTGTGTCAAAGGGCATCATGCAATTTCAGTCAAGATAATGAATCACACCTGCAATATTGACCGAGCGATGGAGTGAGTAATCGCAATTGCAGGGACCACCAGCTGCACAACCAGTACAACAGAAAGGTTTTCCCTGAACTACAGTCGGAGGCCAGAGAATTTCAATGTCACAATTTGCACAACGCACAACCTGATGCTGGGCATTAGTTTTTCCCTCAGGCGATTCCTGAGTATGGTTTCTATTTGGTTGAGCTTTGTCTGCGTACATTTCTCTTACCTGAGTGTGATCTGATACTGATATTGCCCGTTTAACTTCCGTTATAGAGTATCTCATAATCAGTATTAGAAGTGCATAGGAGAAGTGTTAGAGAAGTGTTAGAATTTGTGGTGATATAATTGCGGTATACGTTCAGGGAGATTGGAGGTTCGCATATGGCCTATATTACTAGTGTTGCTGAAAAGTCATACACTATCGATATCGGGGAAAATAGCCCTCAGAGAGAAATCAGAATTGACAAGAAAAGATTTGACATCGATTGGCGGCAAATCGCCGCCCTTGCAGCGGGTCCTCAGGCACAAAGCAACATTGGTGGGCGATATAGCTTGCTCATCCAGGGCAAATCATACGAGATATTTGCTTATCGTGTGAACGAACCTGACGTGATAGGATATCGTTATGAGGTTCTGGTTGCAGGACAACGTTTCGAAATTGATGTAGAGGATGAACGAGAAAAGGCCTTGTCAGGATCAATACACGGCGTCCACGAATCTGGAGAAGCTATGGTTCGCGCCCCGATGCCTGGTTTGGTGTTACAGCTCCCGATGGAGCCTGGAGCCAACGTCGATAGAGGTCAAACTGTTGTGATACTCGAGGCTATGAAGATGGAGAATGACCTTGGTTCACCTATTACTGGCAAGGTGAAGGAGATCAGGGTAAGCAAAGGTCAGACGGTAAATCAGGGAGATGTGCTGGTAGTGGTGAGTGCGGAATAACATCCTCCCATATGTTATAATGCATTGGCAAAGTGAGGGAGGATTTGCATGAAGTTGCAAGAAAGTAAAAGCGTTGATGAATGGCGCAATACTACGGCTCGCAAAGCTAAAGAGAAGACCGCGGAGCGAAAACAACAATTTATTACAAGCTCTGATATTGAGGTACCAGATCTGACCACAGAAGAGGATCTGACAGACCTTGATTTACAAGCTAAACTAGGCTACCCTGGCGAATTTCCTTTTACCCGTGGAATTCATCCAGGCATGTATCGATCGCGCCTATGGACAATGCGCCAGTATGCAGGGTTTGCTACGGCTGAAGAATCCAACAAACGTTACCATTATTTGCTTTCACATGGGACGACGGGTCTTTCTGTCGCTTTCGATCTCCCTACACAAATGGGTTATGACGCGGATCATTCTTTGTCAGAAGGGGAAGTCGGCAAAGTAGGTGTTTCTATATCCAGTCTTGAAGATATGGAGATCTTACTTAACGGTCTACCACTGGAACGAATCAGCACATCGATGACGATTAATGCCACCGCAAGTGTTCTGCTTGCCCTCTACATCGCTGTTGCGAAAAAACAGGGCGCTGATATACGTAAGCTTACCGGAACAGTTCAGAATGATGTTTTGAAGGAGTATATTGCACGCGGCACGTATATTTATCCGCCCAAATATTCAATGCGCATCATAACTGATATATTTCGTTACTGCGCTGACAATCTGCCCCGTTGGAATACGATTAGTATTAGTGGTTATCATGTGCGAGAGGCAGGTTCGACGGCTGTACAAGAGGTAGCATTTACGCTCTCCAACGCAATCAGTTATGTACAAGCAGCGATTGACGCCGGGTTAGATGTTGACACGTTCGCAGGACAGCTTTCGTTCTTTTTCAACAGCCATAATAATTTGTTTGAAGAGGTTGCTAAATTTCGAGCTGCCCGACGTATGTGGGCACAGATTATGAGAGACCGTTTCCATGCGCAAGACCCGCGTTCAATGATGTTACGCTTCCACACTCAGACAGCAGGATCGACATTAACTGCCCAACAGCCTGATAATAATATTGTACGTACAGCATACCAGGCCCTTGCGGCAGTGCTCGGTGGCACACAGTCATTACATACGAATTCCAAAGATGAGGCGCTTTCGCTTCCAACTGAAGAGGCTGTGCGCATTGCACTTCGCACGCAACAAATTCTAGGTTATGAGAGCGGCGTAGCAGATGTGGTAGACCCGCTTGCTGGCTCGTATTATGTCGAATACTTAACGAATAGCATTGAGGAGCAAGCATGGGATTACATACAGCGAATCGATGATCTCGGAGGTAGCGTGCATGCTATTGAACATGGTTTTATACAGGCTGAGATTGAACAAGCAGCGTATACGTATCAACGTTCTTTAGAAGAAGAACGAACTATTGTAGTTGGGGTGAACCGCTTTACAATGGAAAACGAGGAACGGCCAACGTTACTGCGTGTTGATCCTGAAGTTGGAAAGCGACAGGCGGCAAAGTTAGCATTGCTACGCCAGAGGCGAGACGACGATCAGGTGCAGCAGGTTTTAGCAGCCCTGGAGAGAGGAGCTAGGGGCACAAAAAACTTGTTGCCCCTGATTATTGACGCAGTTGAAGCATACGCAACTCTTGGGGAGATTAGTGATGCTATGCGCCATGTTTTTGGCGAACAGCATGAGTTTCGTAGTATCGAGTAGAATAGATCGTGAATATGAATTATTGGAATCAGGATATAGAGCAGCGGCACAACACACAACCTGCTCGCGATTCTGAACGCAGTCCGTATACACTCGACCAGGAAAAGTCCAGTTTATCAGGAACAGCAGAGGCTCCTATCGGAGTCTTTGATTCGGGGGCAGGAGGCTTAACGATACTCTCAGCCCTACGACAAGAATTGCCCTATGAGAACTATATCTATTTTGGTGATACAGCGCATTGTCCCTACGGTACACGCAGTGACACAGAAATCATAGAACTGTCGATTCAAATATGTCGTTTTCTGATTGAGCAGGGAGTCAAATTAATCGTAGTAGCCTGTAATACAGCCTCACAAGCGGCGCTCAATAGTTTACGCGCCACTTTTACATCCATACGATTTGTAGGTGTGGTTCCGGCAGTGAAGCCAGCCGCGCGTGCCACAAAAAAAGGACGTATAGGTATTGCCGCTACCAATCAGGCAGCCAAAGCTATTTACCTACAACAGCTGATCGATGAATTTGCAGGTGGAATACAAGCATACGCTGTTGGCTGTCCTGAACTTGTGACCCTGGTTGAGCAGGGAGAAATAGATGGTCTTGCTGTAGAAGAATCGGTTAAACAGGCTTTGCAGTCGATATTAAGAGAAGATGTCGATGTAATCGTGTTAGGTTGTACCCACTTTCCCGCGCTACGGCCTGTTATTGAACGTGTTACCAATCACAAGATACACATCATTGATAGTGGCACTGCGGTTGCTCGCCGCACACATTATGTGCTGGACACCGAGGGATTGATTCAACCTGACAATTCTAACGACGCAAATGTTGGAAATCTCAATGTGTGGTGTAGTGGAGATGCCGAAGTTTTCAGTAATGTTGCGAATAAGCTATTAGGCTATTCCATTAACGCTCATCAAGCTAGATTATAAGCAAGGAGATACATGCAGGAACAACTGACTGACGGTGCCGGTGAACATACATTCATAGAGGCGCCAGGAGAGAAGACAAAACGAATACGTATTGCCCGTCATGTGTCCAATATCCTGGCACCCGCAACAATTTCTTTACCATTTATATTGTTAGTAGCTTTCTACAAGGCTCAAAACCAACTAACAGCACTTATCTATGCCTGTATTACTCTTTTCTTTCTTAGTGTTGGACCCCTACTTTATATAATTATCGGCGTGCGACTGGGTAAACTTTCTGATATTGATGTTAGTCGCCGATCCCAGCGAGCAGGACCGTTCATCTTTGGAATTGTTTCGGTCATGATTGGATGGCTTGTTCTTGCACTTACAAATGGGCCGAGGAATCTGCAAACTGTGATGATCATTACAGTTTTTAGCGGCATCATTATGATGGTGATAACCTTCTGGTGGAAGATTAGTATGCATGCTTCTTCATTGGGTGGTGTAGCAACCATGCTTACTGTGCTCTATGGGGCAGTGATGCTGCCACTTTTTGTATTGCTCGTGTTTGTAAGCTGGTCGCGGGTGGTTCTGCGCCGTCACACGGTAACACAAGTAATAGCAGGATCGCTCGCGGGCATTGCGCTATCGCTGGTAATTTTGAAGTTAAGAGGGGTGAATTAAACTATTGAAACAGCCCTGAGAGTTAAAGTACCATTTTTACTTTTCTTCCGCAATCCTCACGCCATATCGAAGCAAATTTGCAACCTCAACCAGCATAGTCGTGTTTTATTATATAGAGGGGTGAAATACGAATGCGGAAGGAAAGACATGGATCAGGATGAAGAGGATCTACTCTCACTGTTAGCTACTGATCTGGACCGCCATTTCAGGCAACTCGTAATACTCTATCAGCAGCGCCTGTATAGCTTTGCCTTACGCCTGGTAGGCAGTCCACAGGATGCTGAGGACACTGTTCAGGAGACTTTTCTACGTTCCTATCACGCACTGAAGAGCTATCCCGTACTCAAAGTGCTTGCACTGCGAATTCGACCATGGCTTTATACGATTACCCTCAATATCTTCCGCAATCGCCAGCGCAAACCTGAGCATCAATCCATTCCACTGGACACCTCGGAAGGCAGTCAGCTACTTGAAATAGAAGATCAATCTTGCGGACCTGAGGAGGAGGCATACTGGCATGAGATGCGACGCGAGCTTGAGATACAGCTGGCTTTACTTACAGAACCCTATCGCATTGCGGTAACGCTCTACTATTTTGAAGATCTCAGCTATACAGAGATAGCCGAACTGCTCAATCAGCCTATTGGAACGGTTAAAGCGCGTGTACATCGCGCTCTACGCCAGTTGCATAAAGCGCTAGACACACAAACGAACGGAGTGAGGTAAAGCTATGGAGTACAAAGGCGACGAACAGCCTTCGTTGAATAATGCTGGACAACCGCACAACCTCGAGCAAATGACTGTTCCAGCCTCCTTTCTTCCCTCCGTGCTGAGCCGACTGGGACTAGAAGACATGGCTAGCGTGTCCTCCTCAGGGGTTGATAAACAGTTGGCTGCCTTAAAGGATGAAGAGATTTCTGTGAGAGTGGCAGCAGTTCGGAGCTTAGAAGAACAGAGAGAAGCGAACGCGATAGAATCACTGCTGGCTGCTCTCCACGATTCTGCCTGGGAAGTACGAGCAGCAGCTGTGTGGGCGCTGGGGAAATTTGGTGAGCAAGCGCCTCTAGAGGCTTTGATGAGGGCTACGGATGATGAGGATGGCTCGGTGCGAGCAGCAGCGCTGCGGACACTCGGGTTGATGGGTGATCGTGCGCCAGGAGAGCCATTGATGCGAGGATTGGATGATCCCAACTGGCAGGTGCGTGAGGTAGCAGTGTTAACATTGGGGGAACTTGGCGAGCAAGCACCTTTAGAGCCGTTGGTAGCCAGGTTGAATGACGAACATACAGCTGTGCGCGAGGCTGCCAGGATGGCGCTGGAGCAGTCGCATCCCGAATATCTTTCCGCAATTTCAATCGATCCCATGATGATCACTCAAGAATCAGGTAGTAATACAGCATCTAGCGTGCGAGAGCAAGAACAACCCGGGGCCGGAGTGGAAGTCGAAGCCAGGGTGCAAACACCCTCTCATGGAGATTCTACCCTGAATCAGTTCACTAACCATGTGAGGACATTGCTATCGAGGGTGGTACGAGATGTAGTAACACCTCTTGCAGATGCAAGGTCTACATTAGCCGATGATGGCATGAGCGATGTAATAGTTAGCGAGCCAGTCCAAACCAAACCTCGTCGTTTCAGGCATATTGCTGAGGGGGTTTTGGCGGCACTTATCATCGCAGGTCTGGTCGCTTCCTGGCTGGCCATCCAGCAAAGACTACATCCATCACAAGGTTCTACTGCTGTACCTTTGCTGGCATATCACGGTAATGTGAATGGTCCTGCTACATGGTCGTCAGATAGCAAATATCTCAGCATTCTTACAGACTCTACTCCTACCGGTGAAACTGTGCTCGTATGGAATAGGGCCACGGGACAGGTGACAAAGCAGGTGCTGCACACGCTCCAGGTACAAGCCCAGGAGCACCAGGCGGTATTTGCACCCGATGGCAAGCACCTTGCATTTGTAGAAAGGACTAGAAACAACGAGGAGGCAGTGCAAGTATGGGACGCCATCGCCTGGCGCAGCATCCTTACCACGTATTCACCTTTTGGTTTTCTCGTTGTATGGTGGTCGCCCGACAGTACGCGTATCGTCATTCCTGCTGAAGATGGAACTGTGCAGGTATGGAATGTTGTTACCGGACACGAGCTGGTGGCCTGTCATTTTCCCTCGATAGAGCATTTTCTTGCAACATCATATCTGTCGCCAGACGGGTACCGAATCCTCGTTGGAAACGGGTCACAAAACATGTACGTTTTGGATCTCACGACATGCAAGCTCTTGACGCTCCCTTCGATTGGTTCACTTTCTACAGCCTGGTCGCCGCAGGGAAATCGCTTCGCCACTGTCTCCCCCACTGATGACAAGATGGTGCAAGCCTGGTATGCCTCCACAGGACACAACCTTGCGAGCTTTCATCTTAAGGCTTCCGTGTCAGATATTGTGTGGACGCCCGATGAAACGCGCATCGTCACTTCGGGTGATACAGAGGTGGATGTACTGGATGTCGCTGCACAACGAATCGTTTTGAAGGTGATACCCACAAGAATCGACCTTCTGCCAGTCTGGGCCTTGTCTCCTGATGGCAGGCGCATCGCCTCTCTGAGTGGAGCGGACACGTTGCAGATTTGGGGTGCTGTTACTGGGCGCAAACTCAATGCCTACCAAAGCCCAGGAAACATCGTGAAAGTTGTGGCCTGGTCACCTGATAGTAGCACTATCGCCACTGGAAGTACGGATGGAACAGTGCGCGTATGGCATGCTGATACTGCACCCGAGACATACCACAGCGGTTCTTCGGCTGTATTGAACATCGTGTGGTCGCCGGATGGGAAGTCTATCGCTGCTGGAGATGTTGATGGCAATATCTGGGTGTGGCAGGTCAGGTACAGCGGCAAGTAGAGGTATTGAGTCGTGTGACAATATGAGCAGTTGAGAGTATATTCCCAATGCTTGAAATAGTGAGTCCAAAGCCCAATCTTTGTTACTGATAGTTAGAACATAGGTTCTAATATTGATAGTTGGATGCAGAGTTCAATTGAATCTGGAGGCTGCAATGTATCCTCAATCTTCGCAACAGTATCATGTACCCGGCGCAATGAGTTTGTCAGGACTTGCCGACTCATGTATGGCAGAGATCAACAACTGTCGTAGAAGTGAGCTATACAACGAACAGTATTGTTTGGAGATTTTCCATCGTGCCCTGGTTCAACATGATCAAGATGCCTGGGAACTCTTGCAAGAACGCTTCAAACCTATGGTGAGAGCGTGGATGCATAAGCATCCTCATCAAGATATTGCCTGTCATCACCAGCCTGTAGAATATTATGCCGCTCATACCTTTAAGCGAGTCTGGCAGTCATCCATATGCAATACCCTGGAGTTTGACACGCTGTCAACTGCCCTGAGGTACCTGAAGCTCTCGCTGCAAGGAGTCGTTATTGATGCCTTGCGAGTCTATTCACGGCCTTATGAAGCTCCATTATCTGATATTGGCTCTGAACCGGACACCTATCATAGTGGAGCGCCTACTACTGAAGACAACTATGGGAGCAGTGAAGTGTGGGACAACATCAAAGGTCAGCTGTCGAACAAGCGCGAACGGCGGCTGGTTTTCCTGTTCTATCACTGTAACCTGAAGCCTAAAGAGATTGTGCGCGACTATCCAGAAGAATTCAGTGGCATACAAGAAATCTATCGACTGATACGGAACATCACAGAGCGATTTATGCTCAATCACGATCAAAGTTGCTGGCGACATTAGTATGATCAGTAGTTCGTTGTTATGGTTCTAGTGCCAGGTAGACTGGCTACAGAACGACACTCTAGCACGCAATTGGCTAACAAGAAAGACAGCCCATCAGGTCATCTCTAAAATGGGTTGACAAGATAAGTTCCGGGCCAATCGCAGAAAGGACTGAGAATCCGATGAATCTCCTCGTACGAAAAGCGAATTTGCTTGCTCTCCTCACTCTCCTTGTAGTGCTCCTTTTTAGTGGGCTTGCTGCCTGTGGAGGATCGACAAATGCCCAGTCGAACACCACACTGTCGAATGCCCAGCCGAACACCACTCCATCGGAGCCAAGCGCTACCACAGTGGTCACGACGTACCTCCAGCTCTTTAACGCGGGCATGCGCAGTGGGGACTTCTCCGCGATGGCCTCCGTCTATGCACCCGATGCCACGCTGACGCAGTCCAGTCCGAAAGGGGTGACCACGGTGCTCCACGGTCTTGCTGCCATTACCGTCTTCTATCAGGGTTTAAAGACCAAGTTTGCCGACTATCAATGGACGGTCGAGAGTATGCGCAGCCTGGCACCGAATGTCGTGCTGGTCTATCAGCATGCCGGCAGTCCGCCGCTGCGGGTTGCTGGTCGCTGTGTGCATCTGTTTGTAGTCCAGAATGGGAAGATCACCAGTTATGACTGGGCTACTTATTATCCAGGGCAGCAGTAGACACCTTCACTGGCATGATACACCTTTCACCACCCGCATTTAGGTGGTGAAGGGTGCGAGAAGGAGTTTAAATCGAAGTAGATATCGCTTAGGCCTCCATCAATGTGACAAAATGAAAACTCCAGTGATAATTAAGAGGAATAAAACGATGCATCTCAATTTATTGCGGCATTTCATTTTGACATGTTGCGCGTTAGCTGTATCGGGATTACTGTTTGTAGCGTGTGGAGCATCTCCAAATATTGAGAAAACTGCAACAATATCTTCATTTGATGAGGAGTTTTCATCTGCAATGGTCGACGGTGAAGAATTTACAGTGCTACCTGGACAAGCAGTTGTGATGTATGCTGACCACTTACCCCAGGCAGGAGGGAGTGGAGATGAAGCAGTTTCCAATGCAGAGTTGGAAAACCAACTGAATAATTTGGCTTTTTCACCTTCTTTCAAACAAATACCGGCTATCTGGGGACTTATAAACCACTGTACTTACACAATGTTTGTCGATGCTTACTACATCGGGACATTACATATAACAGTAGTTGATGCCAAATTGGCTCATCAAATCGTAGCTAAGTGGAGAACGGATAATCATGTAGCTACTCACTACACATCGGAGAATGAGATACCCTGCCTTGCAGTATAAATCCACCGATCGTATTACCTGTTGCAAACCTCGCCACGAAAGGCCAGCATCAGTGGCGAGGTCTGTACCTGTTGGTTCCACTTTTAACGATTGAGTAGTGTCTACCAAAATTCGCACAATTCGTCGCAGTCTCTCCATTTTCAGAATAAAACTACGACGAATTGTGCGAAAAGGTCCCCTAACTTAGCATACATGATTAATTCTGAGGGCAACTAATCACGCCTGCGTGCTCAGGAAGTTGTGCTGCTGCTGCACGACGTTGGGCGAGAATGGCTGGCGCCTGAGCATGGCGAGTCGTAGCAACCGTAGCACGACTGATTACCAGGATGAAACCTCCGAGCAGGATAAAGTTTACTACGCCTAGAACGATGAGGAAGACCAGGTTGGGCAATCCAAAGCTGCTTAGAATGAGATAGATCAGGGCTGTTAGCAGGACATTACCCAGGGTAACAGGAATGAGTATCAACCAGGTAAACTGCATAAGCTGGTCTGCGCGTAGTCGCGGCAGGGTACTTCGGACCCAGATGAAGACAAAACACAGCAGATATACTTTGGTGATGAAGTAGCCAATACCCAGAAGATTTCCCAGAAGTTGCCAACCAAAGGCCATGCCAGGAGCAGTGAGAAAACCAACTCCAGGACCAGACCATCCACCCAGGAAGAGCGTAACTGCGATTGCCGAGACGATGGTCATATTGCCGTATTCACCAAGGTAGAACAAGGCCCAACGCATACCACTGTACTCGGTGAGGTAACCGGCAACAAGTTCGGACTCCGCTTCGGGTAAATCGAAAGGAGCGCGGTTGGTTTCAGCAAGGCCACAGACGTAATAAATGAGGCACATTAAAGGTTGGACCAGGAAGAACCAGGACCACGGAGTAAACCCCTGAAAAATAAAATCCCAGAAAGGGATGCCTTTTCCAGGCCAAAGACTGCTACTTTGAAAATTTATGATCTGTTGGGTAGAGATGGAGCCAATGCCAGAATTAGCCAGGATGCTTGTAAGCATCACGACACCAACCAGCGATAACACGAGTGGTAATTCATAGGAGATCATCTGCGCCGCACCTCGCAGCCCTCCTATGAGCGAGTATTTGTTATTTGAACTCCATCCAGACATCACAACACCGACAATATCAATTGAACTCATTGCTACATAGTAGACGATACCCGTAGCGAGAGCCGTGCCTGGTAATTGTAAGTAGGGTGAGAATGGTATCACAGCAAAAGCAGCAATGACTGGAGCCAGGAATACGGATGGTGCAAGCAAGAAAAGGGATCTATCAGTTAAAGACGCGTGTATATCTTCTTTCATAAGTAATTTGCCAACATCGGCAACTGTCTGCAACAATCCCCAGGGGCCTGTGTGAATAGGTCCGACGCGGTCCTGCATCCAGCCCATGATCTTGCGTTCTGCCAGGATCAAGATGACAGCGCTTGTGAGGACGAAGCCAAAGAAAGAAAGGAAAGCGATGATGAACTGTAAAAAGGACCATGAGATGATGGCATTAATGAGCTGGCTCCCTATATCATCAGCCACTATTACTTTGTACATACGATTACTCCAATAGTTATTAACCGCCTATGGGGCCAGATAATGCTTTTTCACTTTTTCATCTGGATATCAGACAATCCACCGAGGGCCGATAAATCGGCGATGGGCGGGATGAATCGGCCCCTACGGATGTCCAGATTACTGTGTTAGAAGCAATAACCGGATCCTTACAGTTTTTTAGCGATCAACTTCTCCAAGCACGAGATCGAAGCTGCCCAGAATAGCGATAACATCACTTAGCTTATGTCCACGCAGTATTTCGGGTAGGATTTGTAAATTCACAAAAGATGGGCCACGGATCTTGGCACGCCATGGATATTCGCTGCCATCGCTGATGAAGTAGATACCCAGTTCACCTTTACTTCCCTCGATGGCATAGTAGGTCTCTCCGCGAGGGGGACGCAGCGCAATGGGCGTGCGAGTGCTAATTGGCCCACCTGGCATTTGATACCACTGGCACGGGCCATCGGACCAGTAAGCCCGTATGCAATGGCTTGTTGCGGGTCGATATAGCCGACACCCTGGGTTCGTGCGTCAAATATTTCATTGCCGGTGAGAAGGGTTTCCAGCTCAGCCATATTCTTTTCTTCTTGATCGAGAAAAGCCTCGCATTCTTTCAGCCAACCCTTTGGAAAATCGTGTAACACACCACCTACACGCAAGTAATTGACATTAAAGCGACTTCCGCCGAGGGCTTCGAACAAAGAAAGAATTCCCTCGCGATCACGGAAACACCACAAAACCGGAGTAAATGCTCCAAGATCTAGCCCATAGGTGCCAATGGCTACCAGGTGGCTAGCTATACGTTGCATCTCTCCGACCAACAACCTGATGTATTGTGCCCTTCGAGGTGGCTCTAAGCCCATTAACTGTTCGACTGCGCCTACATAAGCAATTTCGTTAAGCATGGGAGAGAGATAATCAGCATTATCCATATAGCGGATACCGCCCATGACCGGTCGATTCTCCAGAATTTTCTCGATTCCCCTGTGGAGATACCCAATGACTGGCGTGCAGTCCACCACGGTTTCTCCTTCAAGCGTAAGGACCAGGCGCAAGACGCCGTGAGTACTGGGATGCTGGGGGCCCATATTGAGCAACATTTCCTGAGTTTTGAAACCTTCAGATCCTTCTATATCCTCAGGGATTGCCTCTCTATCTTGATTTGTAACCATGGGTTTCCTCTTTAGTATATTTCAATTTTTATCTGGCCTGAAAACAGACCACGTACTATGATTCGTTGTAACTATTCAATTCTTCTTCCTCTACAGCCGCCTCTGGCGCTGGATAGGGAGAAAAGTGGGGACACCCAACACCGACAAAGGACTCTGTCCTCTGCACTCCTGTTTTCTTCAATTATTACAATTTAGCCTAATCGTCGCTGAATCAACAATTTGCGTACACGCACACCAAAACTAAATGTCCAGAGTAAGGCCATCAGCACAGCCAGGCCACCTATAAGATAACGATTAGTGTCATTTGTAAGAAAAACCAGGGTATAAGCCATAAGCCAGCAACCTGAAGCAATCATCGCTGGAAAAATGAGGCTTTGTGGACCAGCAACCCTGGGAGAGAGAAAACGGCGATTGGCGAGCGTTGTATTCGTGCCGTTCGCCTTTGCATTACTCACTGGAGCCGCCGACATCTTGTGCGTACTTGAAGCGCTTAACTGAGCGCTTGCAGCACGCGACTGCCCTGTACTGGCTTTGGCCGGTGCTTTTCTACGTTTATACGTTTTTGGCATTCCACTTACTCACTTTTCAGGTGCTGACTTAGCTTGCTCAGAATCACCTGGTGCAGTCGCTTTCTCCTGGTTTGCTTCGTCATGATAATCTTCAAACGAGTGGCCAAATGTTGGTGTGCCGGGATGTAGGCGCTCTCCTTTGCCCTGGCCTAGCTTTTTCTGAACGACGTGTTCTATACCTTTTTGTTGGTATTTGCTATCTACTGCCATATTTGGATCAACCTGTGTAGTTGCAGGTGTCTTCACTGTGAATGGCACCTGGTGAAAGCTTTTGAGAAGCGGATAGCCCACGAAATCGTCATCCAGGAGCATTCGTCTTAAATCAGGATGCCCTTTAAACTTGATGCCGTAAAGATCATACGTTTCACGTTCTAACCAGTTTGCTGTCGGCCAAACAGAGACAACGCTATCCACCTCCGGTTTATCATGATCTAAATGAACCTTGATTTGTAGCAATTGTCCACGTGCGAGAGAACGGACGTGATAGACTGTTTCAATATGATCGAGCATATCTACACCAGAAATGCAGCTTAGTAAGTCGAAGCCGAGTTGATCTCGCAAGAAACGGCAGACCGCTACAAGGTTTGTGCTGGCAACCTCAAGCCCAAGAAAATCCCCTTTGAGAGTTTTCAGTGCCAGCTCTTTACCGGTAATCTGTGAGATGGGAGCAAGATCACGAGCGAGAGCAGCATTCTGATCACGATAGCCAGTAGGTGAAACGGGTAAACTTTTTGAGCGAGGTACTAGATCCATCGAATAACTCCCTTACGCCAGGCGTAGACCAGACCAAGAGCGAGAACCAGGATGAAGAAGAGGATTTCAAAGAATCCAAAGAAGCTCAACTGCTTGAAAATAACGGCCCATGCGATAATGAACACAATATCTACATCAAAAGCAACAAATAACAGAGCAAAAATATAGAAGCCTAAGGGATATTGCACCCAGGCGGAGCCGATGGGAGATTCACCGGACTCATAGGTTTGCAATTTTTCTTTCGTTCGTGTACGAGGCGCTAAAATGTTTGACGCTACCATAGTGACCATAACGAATAGAAAGCCTGCGGCAAACAAAATGGCTGCATATAAATAAGCGACGTTGGCAGGTGTTGACACGAGCCTATCCTCCAAATATTAGTTGCGATGTAAGAGGCGAAGAATGCTATTTTGATTATAGCACAGGAAAGAAGGCCCGACAAAATCAGCATTTAGAGCTGTGGCAAATCGGGCACAGTTACTGTTTCAGGTTTATAAAGGAGTTGGACACCTTTCATACTTGTCTGACTAGAAGAGTTAACCTCAGTCTCAGAGAATGATACGACGATAACACTCACATTATCTTCACCACCCCCTTCAAGCGCTGCCTGGATCAACTTCTGACCAGTCTTTGAGGGATCAGGAGTAGGAGCGCTCATGAGTCGCTGAATTTCAGGGTCACGTACCATGTCCCACAAACCATCTGAGCATAGTAGCAGTTTATCACCCGCCTTAAGTGACACTACGAAAGAATCGACATCAACAACTGGTTTCTCACCCAAACTGCGATAAATCTGGTTACGTTTTGGATGTGTATAAATATCATCCGGTTTGATAATACCAGCTTCTACCAAACTGGCAACCACGGAATGGTCATGTGTAATCTTCGTAAGCCCACCTGGCTCTCTATAGAGATAGGTTCGGCTATCGCCAACATTTGCTATATATGCAGTGGGACCAAAAACAAGGGCAGCAGTCATGGTTGTGCCCATATCAGCTCGTTCTTCCAGGTTGCGTTGGTGCACAGCCTGGTTGGCGCATTGCACGCCATCTCGCAAAAGCTTCGCGAATGCCTCATCCCCCATCTGTTTATTCTCTGAGATTTTGGGCAGAATATAATCGATTATGGTCTGAATAGCCATACGGCTGGCATTCTGACCATTCGCATGGCCTCCCATGCCATCGGCCACTACAAATAGCCCAAATTCCTGAGGTAGTGAATTGTAGGTCTCGGTACCCTGCATGGCAAAGAGGCTATCTTCATTTGGCTTATGTTTACGTTTAATACCCGGGTCTGTAAGGTAGCCTACAGCCAGACTGAGATTGCGACTTTGAAGCTGCTCTATACCGTTCGGTAAGGTTACCTCAGACTCCATCGACCCATGAGCAGGAGAAAACTCGATAGTTGGCAACTCACTAATCGAGGGAGCCGAAGGTTCTGAAGACTGCATATAGTTTGCTTGAGATTGAGTTGTTGCTGGTGAGGGAGGCATAGCTTGCAAATGCTGACCCGAGGCAGAAGCCGAAAGCAGTACTCCACAATGTGGGCAAAAGGTTTCTGTTGTTCGTATAAGCGTCCCGCAACTTGGACAAGGTAACTCAGTTGAAAGTGGCTGAAGATTAGCCGTTGCCCTGGAATGTTGCATCTGTTGCACTTCTCTTTCAGCCTTCCGATTCGCTTCCGCTTGCTCCGCTTTGAAACGAAGGAGTTCATGTCTGCGCCGCGCCCAGACGCTCACGATAATCAAAAGCACAATCAGGAGCAAGAATCCTGCCGCGATTCCTACAATGAGAAACATTGATCGTGGAATCCCAAAGAACGTGGCATTTCCTGTTGCAGTCGCTGAATTCCCCCCTGAGGGACTACCCTGGGAGTGACTGAGAGCCGTAGCCTGCAGCTCGAACGTTTTGGCTGCCTTGAAACTGGGATTCAAGCGTTCGGCGCGTTGAAAATCTGTGATGGCATCCTGATAGTGTTGACTATAATAGGCTGCTATGCCACTCTCCCAGGCTGCTTGCAACGGGTTAGCTGGAACATGAGTGAAGATCGATCGTTGAGCCACAAACGCATGGTAGTCGGCAGCAGTAAACATGACAGTGCCCTGCAGGTTCATGGTAGCCATTTGTCCCATACTGTTCATAAAGGGCATGCCCGCTTCATTCTGATTACTTGTGGCACCAGGGATGACCGCAGTGGGAGTGAGAAATGGCACTGCTGCCGCGGTCCCTGGAAGGGGCACCGGTGGACGAGCCGTCGGTGAGGTTGCAGAGGTCAGTGCCACCCCAAACTGCTGGGTGGTATCCGTAATCGCCATGTCGAGCGTAGGCTGTAAGTGGTCGGTATGAAAAGCAAACAGGAACGCTCCATTCGTACAAGGCGTCACAGAACACAAAAATCCAGTGCCAGGAACAGCGGTGTAGGTACCGAGCAAGGCATTGGCAGAGGCAGTACCGGTATAGGCAGTGTTGGCATACACCGTGATGGTCGAAAGCGCATAGGTGGTGGTCGCTTTCCCGCGAGAGCTCGAACCAGTCGGCGCGCATGGGGATGGTGTGATGTTCAGCAGGCTTCCATCGGTTAAGACCCAGCTATTGGCGTTGGAAGCAGAAGTAGCAGGAATGCTGTTGACCAGCACCCCCAGGCTCGTACACAGCACGGGATTGCCCGCTGTCGTTCCAGTCGAAGCAGGTTTTGCCGTGAAGTCGAACACCAGGCGTACGACGGAGACTTCGGATAGTGCAAGGGATTGTGAGGCTGGTGGATCAGCGCTGTGAACGGTCCGGGTTGAGAGCGCGAACGTGGGTGAGAGGAAAACAAGCTGGGAGGCCAGCAATAGCGCGCCGAGAAGCGAGAAAGCAAAGCGACCAGTGCGTCGACGCATTTCAGGTTGATAACTGTGCCTACTCATGTACTCTTTCTCCCTTACCTCGGATCAGTTGCAGAGACAAGATAATCATGCATCCTTCCTCTTACCGTCCCAACTGGCTGTGTAACCGCTGCAACATCGCCTGGGCTGGCTGATTGCTCGGTGTCGCTGCTACTACATATCCACACTCGCGACGGGCAGCTTCTAACTTGCCCTCCCGCTCATAAATGATGCTCAATAGAAAACGAGTCGAATGGTCTGCAGGATTGATCTTCAATACTTCCACATAAGCTCGCTCGGCAAGCATAAGCTGATTCAGCCGAGAAGCGAGTTGACCAATTGCATAATGCAGATCAGGTCGCTTTGAACCAGGTGGAGCTAACCGAAGAGCTTCCTGATATTCACGTAAAGCAGGCTCAAGTTGGCTTGTCTCTTCATAACACTTCGCTAAACGTTGATGCGTTTCAAAATCATTGGGATTTAAACGTAATGATTGCGTATAAGGAGGGATAGCCTGAACAGGAAGCTTTCTAAGAAAAAGATACATATCACCGACGAGTTTGTGCGTTTCGGCATCGTTTGGATTCAATCCTAATGAGCGATTATAGGCCTGAATAGCAAGATCAGGTTGCCTCCTCCATGCAAACACTTGTCCAAAGATTTTATGAACTAAAGGATTATTTGGTTCAACAACAAACGCTGACTGAATTGAAGAGTACGCCTCATCGACTCGCCCGGCGTTGAGACGGTCCTGGGCAACTCTGATGAAACCACCTCCTGGACCGGTCAGCCCACCACTCGAATGATTGATTACAACTGATGCAGGCGTGGCCCGATCTCCTCCAGGCTGGGGAGACGATATCACAGGCGGAAGCTGAACCTGTGTAGAAAGTGGAGGGAGGTTCATAACTGCTCGCTCCATTTCGGCAGCGCTGCTCCAGCGGTGTTCTATAGCAGGTGCGAGAGCCTTCATTACAACTTGCTCAAAGGCAGGAGAAATGTCGGGACGAAGAGTGCGTACCGGTGGAAAAGAGAAAATGCCTGGTTTGTTATTGGCCGCATCATGGTGGGTCAACACACGATGGAGAGTCGCTCCAAGCGCATACAGATCACTGCGAGGCTCTGGCATGCCGTGCAGTTGTTCAGGTGGCGCATAACCAATAGTCATGATAATGGTTGACTGGCGTTGCGACTGAAAGGTACGAGCAATACCAAAGTCAATCAGCCTGATCTCGTCTTGATCAGTAACCATAATATTCGATGGTTTGAGATCACGAAAAATAATTGGTGGATTCTGGCGATGCAAATAGGCCAGTACATTGCAGAGTTGTTGTGCCCAACTACGCGCACGAGCCTCCGAAACTCCATGCGCACCTTCAAGTCCAGGCACATTGCCTTCTTTCTCCAATAGCTCAGTTAATGTACGTCCCTCGATAAAATCCATAACGAGGTAATGTCTATCATTTTCAACAAAGGAATCTCGTACACGCGGAATGTAGGAGTGATTAAGTTTCAGAAGCAGTTTGGCCTCGCGCTTAAACCACTCCACAGCCTGATTACGGTCAACATCCTTCTGGAAATCGTCCAGCATTTCTTTGACTGCGCATGGTTCATCATCAAATCGAACATCTATGGCACGATATACTGCTCCCATACCACCAGCAGCAACGGATTGCTCGATTTTATAGCGCCCAGAAGACAGTAAAGTGCCGGCAGGTAAGCGACGGAAGTCACCACGGTTATCACTTGAGACCGGTGTCTGTGGTGATTGTCCTTGAGCTGCATCGGAAGAATAGGGATTAGCAATTGACGCAGAGAACTCTGGCACTTTAGCGCCGAAGTCTTGTCCACTTTGCGGAGTGACCGGATTTCCGAGAGATACTATATTTTTAGGATCGGGAGAATAATTACTCTTCATCTTTATCATTTCCGCTGATTATAGCTCGCATGTTTATTTCTTGTAAGATTCACTCTTTGGGCGCATTATAACATATTCTTTCTGAGTTGGGCAGTGGAAGAGAATACAGTCCTGGTGCGGCCCAAGTCACAATCCGTTGCAGTAGCTCATCACATGATTTACGCCGAAGCCAGACCCAATTTATCAGCCTCTTGCGCAGTAGCCACGTCGGCCCTCATCCAACGCGCGCCAAATATGCCTACCAGGCCAGCAATAAGTAGGGCTGGAGTACACGTAAGCAGAAGAGCCCTGGCAAGATCCTGCCCCCCCATATTATGCGCAAAGTGCTGCCCATGAGTTGGGTCAAAAGCACTGCGGGAACAACATCCTGTGTGGCGGCCGTACTCGGACCAGTGTAGAGTGTTAGTAAAATCGTAGTGACAATGAAGAAGACACTAAAAATCAGGAAATTATGGGTGGTAATTGCCAATGCAAATGAAGGAGCGCTTAACAAGAAACCAATACCGCACACCAACACACGTGCACCTTGATGGCGACGATTAAGCCAATCGGCCATATAACCACCAAGCACTGTGCCCACCAGACCTGCCAGCACAATAACAGCACCTGAGAAAAGACCTGCCTGACCTGAACTAAGACCAAAAATATCTAATTGCTGGAGATACGTGGGTAAAAAAACAACATTTACGCCCAGGACGAAGAACGCGAAGATCTGCATAATAATCAGCACAACAAGTGTTTTGATACGAAGTAGCATACCAAACTGCGAAAACACATTCGATGAAATATGGATAGTCTGGTGAGGTTCTTCGATCTCAGGCACTTTGCCCAGTGTATGCGGATAAAGAGCAAGTTCTTCTTCGTCCGCCTCATTTCGGCGTGGCTCGCGTAGCCTCCAGGCAAGAAATGCCAACAAGAGACCCGGAATACCTGTAAAAACAAATGCCAGGCGCCATTTTCCCATACCTGCAAGCACTCCACCTATCACAAAACCAACCAGAATACCAATAAGCTGCCCTACACTCCACCAACTCATAATACGAGAACGCTTAGAGCGGCTAAAATAGTCGCTCATAAGAGCAGTGCCAGCGGGAAAATATCCTGCCTCACCTATACCCAACACCATTCTCGAAATGAAGAGCGTAAGAAAGCTATTCGCGAGCGCTGTGAAAGCAGTTGCCAGGCTCCAAATCGCGACGCAGATAGCTACGACGTTCTTGCGTTTGGTTCGATCCGCCCAGATACCAAGAGGTATAGTACTGAGAGTATAGACTACAAGAAAAGAGGATGCAATTACGCCAATACCATCAAAGCCAAACCCCAGTTCACGTGCTACGACATTGGCTGCCCCACTGAGAACATTGCGATCAAGGTAATTTAGAAAGCTGATACTGAACATTACCCAAAAGACATACATCGCGTAACCCCTGGTAGCTTTTTTGGTAACACCCAGGTCAGGATTAGCGGTTGGACTGAGATCACTCATATACGCCTCCAATTTGGGGATAAAAAAATAATTGGCGACGAGCCTAAAAATTCTGATCTAACTGTACCATAGAATATAGGTAGAGGGAAGAGGGCGAATTGTTTACTACTAGATAGAGATATTGAGCATATCCAGAAAACTCCATGATTTGAGATCTCTTTCTAGATGGAAACGTAAAAGGTCATGCATAATGGCCTCTAATTCGACTTGTAGTTTGGCGTCGAGGCTAAGATAAGAGGCTTCAATCCATTTTCTATGTTGTAGGAAACGTAAGACTTTGAGAGCATTCAGTGATAGGCGGCGCTCCCAAAAACGGGAGCACTGTGGGCAGAGCGCTCCACCGAGTGATGCTCTGAATCCATTCTCTTCCGGGCGCAATTCGTTCGCGCAGTGAGCACAATTTTGCAGGACCGGTTCGTAACCAATTACAGAGAGCAAATGCAGCTCAAAGTAACGCAGCAGTAACCGCGTATGGCCATGCTCATCGACTTGTTCATCTTTTAGTTCTGCGTTTTGCGCTCGTTGTTGCTGTAATGCGCTTGCATCCGCGTCCAGGTAGCGAAGGGCTTCCAGCAGTAAAGCATAAATTTCAAGGTGTGGAGTTGAGTCTTCGACAAAGCGGTCTACCATTTCTACTAGATAGAAGCCGCAGGTCATATGCCAGAGTTCGCTACGCAGATGGAGAAAGTTTTCGCGTCCCTCAGCTTGCGTGACAATGTCAAGGTTGCGGCCAAGGGCGATCTGCAACTGACTACGGTTGAGAAGTTCAAGATGACCGGCCTTTTTGCTTATAGGGCGACGTATCCCCTTAGCAACAGCTCGCATTTTGCCCCTATTTGGCGTGAAAAGCGTGAGAATGCGATCAGCTTCACCTATATCGGTGCGCTTGAGTACAATGGCCTCGATGGGGTAGCTGCGTTGTTGTCGCATGGGGATACCTTAAAAGTGAATAGATGCACAAGAATGATAAAAAAAGACGTGACCTGCGAATCAAATCACGTCTAATACTCTGGAGGCGACGAGCGGATTCGAACCGCTGGTGCAGCTTTTGCAGAGCCGTGCCTTACCACTTGGCGACGTCGCCGCACACCTGTATTTGCCTGGTAGTGTGTGACGGATGATCAGGGATGGAGCGGGAGACGGGGATCGAACCCGCGACTTTCTCCTTGGCAAGGAGATGCTCTACCACTGAGCCACTCCCGCTTATACACTGCGTTTGCATGAATTAAGATATCATATCAGAGGTGTTTTGTCAACGTTTTATACAGCCTCCTCCTGGAGAGTTCGTCCTAAAAACTGGCTGTTATAGAGGTCGGCATAGAATCCATTTTGCGCAAGCAGACCTTGATGGGTTCCTTGCTCAATAATGCTGCCATGATTCATAACCAGAATCAGTTCAGCATCCCTGATCGTTGAGAGCCTGTGGGCAATAACAAAACTGGTTCTACCCTTCATTAACTCACCCATAGCTTTTTGAATAGCCATCTCGGTTCGGGTATCAACGCTACTGGTCGCTTCATCAAGAATAAGGATGGCCGGATCAGCTAGAAACGCGCGGGCAATGGTTAGCAACTGTTTTTGACCCTGCGAGATATTTGTCGCATCTTGATTTAACACAGTGTTGTAGCTCTCTGGAAGAGTCCTGATAAAGTGATCGGCGCGTGCAGCTTTAGCCGCTCGGATAATTTCTTCTTCAGTGGCCCCCTCCCGGCCATAGGCAATATTATCCCGTATACTTCCATTGAAGAGCCAGGTATCCTGAAGTACCATGCCGAATGTGCGGCGTAGATTTCCGCGCTGGTAGTGTATGATATTTATATCGTCAACCAGAATTTCGCCACTGTTCACTTCGTAGAATCGCATCAACAGGTTGACCAGAGTAGTTTTCCCGGCGCCGGTTGGCCCGACAATCGCAATCGTCTGTCCCGGTTTTGCTTCGATATTCATATCCTCAATCAGCGGGACATCCTCTTTATAACGGAACGAGACATGTTCGAATTGCACCTCGCCCTGCGGAGAGTCGATAAGCTTCGCGTCAACCGCATCAGGTTGCTCTTCCTCTTCATCGAGGAGTTCAAAGACACGCTCAGCCGAGGCAATAGTTAACTGAATCGTATTGGCAATACTCGCCAGCATAGTGATCGGCTGGGTAAACTGTTGCGAATACTGAATAAACGCCTGCACATCTCCTATCGCAATTGCTCCTTTCGTGACCATGATGCCGCCAACGACGCTTACGAAAACGTAGCCGACGTTGCCAATAGACCTCATAAGCGGCATGATCGTGCCAGAAGCAAATTGAGCTCTCCAACCCGCATTGTAATATTTGTCGTTCATTTTTTTGAAAACATCAATCGATTCAGCCTCACGTCCAAAAGCTTTGACGATCTTGTGGCCCGTATACATTTCCTCCACATGGCCGTTGAGTTCTCCAAGAGCTCTTTGCTGCTGGGCAAAGTAGCGTTGCGAGCGTTTCGCAATCACAGTGGTGACAAGCAGACTGAGCGGTAGCGTAATAAACACCACCAGCGATAATATAACACTGATCGTTAACATCAATATAATGACACCAATAATCGTTACAACTGAGGTAATCAATTGCGTCAGGCTTTGCTGCAACGTAGTGCTGATGTTATCCATATCGTTGACGGCGCGACTGAGAATTTCTCCGTGAGTTTCGGAGTCAAAGTATTTCAGAGGCAAGCGTGCAAGCTTGTCTTCTATCTGTTTGCGCATCGTGTACACCACTCTTTGCGCCACACCTGCCATGAGATACTGTTGGAGATATACAAACACGGCGCTGAGAAAGTAGAGTCCGCCAAGAATTAGCAGAACATGCGCTATGTAGTTGAAATCAACTGAAGCACCAGGTACGCCTTGTAATTTCTGCTCGACGCCTTCGAAGAGCTTGGTTGTTGCCAATCCCAGGATTTTCGGGCCAACAATGTTGAAAACTGTGCCAATCACTGCCGCGAAAACAATAATCATTAGAAGGTATTTTTGTGGCTTAAAATAGCCAAGGAGCCTGTAGAGGGTGCCTTTAAAGTTCTTTGCTTTCTGTACCGGCATACCTACCATACTCATTGGGCCTCTTCCCATCGGACCCATAGGGCGTTGAGCTTGCCCGGCAGTTCCCACATTTGCGCGGTCTTGACTCATGCGATTTCCTCCAATGAAAGCTGTGAGGAGACAATTTCGTAATAGATCTGGCTGGTCTCCATTAACTCGCGGTGACTACCGATGCCTGCAATGCGACCGTCATCCAGAACGATGATTTGATCTGCATCCATGACGGTGCTGACTCTCTGTGAGACGATGAGCACCGTGGCATCAAGGGTTTCCTTTTTCAGCGCAGCTCGTAGCTTAGCATCCGTTTTAAAATCAAGCGCTGAGAAACTGTCGTCAAACAGGTAAATCTCCGGTTTTCTCACCAGGGCACGCGCAATAGACAGACGTTGCTTTTGACCGCCAGAGACGTTGATGCCACCCTGGGCAATTACGGAATCAAAGCCGTCAGGCATGTCGTCGATAAATTCGGTAGCCTGTGCGATTTCAGCCGCGTACCTGACTTCTTCATCTGTAGCATTTTCTTTGCCATAGCGGATGTTCTGTGCAATTGTTCCTGAAAAAAGGACGGCTTTTTGCGGGACAAGGCCAATTTTCGCTCGCAAATGTTCTTGCGACATGTCGCGTACATCCACACTATCAACTAAAATACTGCCGCTATCCACATCGTAGAAGCGTGGAATCAGACTGATTAGTGTCGATTTGCCCGATCCTGTTCCCCCTATGATTGCCGTCACCTGACCGGGACGCACGCTGAACGAAATGTCGTTAAGCGCAGGCTCCTCAGCGCCGGGATAGCTAAATGTTACATGTTCAAATGTGACATATCCTTGTCCTACATCGGTATCCTTCACGATCTCGGCATCATTGATTTCAGGCTCCATATCCAGCACTTCATTAATGCGGTCTGCGGAGGCTGCCGCGCGTGGAAGCATAATAAACATCATTGAAAGCATCAGAAGTGAGAAGAGAATCAACGTAGAGTATTGAAGAAAGGCAAAGAGAGCGCCAATTTGCATATCGCCATTGTTGATACGGATACTTCCGAACCAGAGTATGGCGATAGCTGTCAGGTTGAAAACCAGCATCATCATTGGCATCATAAACGCGACGATACGATTGACTCTGATGGCCACATTTTTCAGATCGCTGTTGGCTACGTCAAAGCGCTCTTTCTCATGATCTATGCGGTCAAATGCCCGGATGACACGCACTCCACTCAACCCTTCATCCAGTATGAGATTGAGTTTATCCAATTTCGATTGCATGACCCTGAAAAGCGGTATCGCTACACGCATGATCAAAATGATCAGCACGAGCAGAATCGGAATGACAATGAGCAACACCAATGTAAGAACGGCATCCTGGCCAAAGGCCAGAATAAGCCCGCCTATTATCATGAGAGGTGCGCTGATCATCATATTTAAGATAATGATTAAGACCTGCTGCACCTGGGTCGTATCGTTCGTTGTGCGAGTGATGAGTGATGCTGTACTCACCTTATCAAACTCGTGCAATGAAAAACTCCCGACACGAGTGAACAGCTTGCCACGGATCAAACGGCCAAAGCCGATGGCAACTTTAGCGGAATAGAAACTGCCTGCGACGGCACAAATTGTGCCCGCGATTGTAACCAGTAACATAACGCCGCCAACCCGAAGTATATAGTTTATATCGCCTTTCACAATCCCATTATTCACGATATCAGCCGTCAAGGTGGGAAGATAGAGATTCGCAAGGGATTGTAAAAAGACCAGCACAAATACAAAAAAGATAGGAATGCGAAACGGCTTCAATAGACGGAACAATTTTATCATACTTCTACATCTCCTCTTCAGAATGAATCTCTGGTACGCTCAGCCCTACCTGTACAAATTCTTCCAATCCCCTAAGCAGCGATGAGCGCCCTTCCTCACTCATGGCAAGTAAAATCGTATGAATACGACCGATAAACTGCTGATGGGCTTCCTGTCGAGCAGCGCGACCGGCATCGGTAAATTCAACGAAGACCTGTCGCCTGTCTTCACGGCTTCGCCTGCGCTCTACCAATCCTCTTTTTTCGAGGCTATCTACAGTGCGAACCACAGTCGCAGGGTCAATATCCAAATCCCCGGCAATGCTGCTAATAGTACAAGGTTCTCCGGTAATTTGGGCTTTGCCAATCAAGCCCAGGACAATAAATTGAGTAGTACTTAACCCATGCTGGTGAGCATGCTTGAATCCTGCACCTAGCACTTTGCGTAAGTCCTGGAATATAGCAGTAAATCGTTCTACCTGCTCGTTGATTGTTGGTTGTTTCTGCTCGTAAAAAATTGTTTCTGACATTGCTCTCTAAATTCATATGAGAAATGGTTGTTACCAACAGTTATTGTTAGTAACAATGACTGTTACAACAAACAATATACCATGGATTTCGTTCCTGTCAAGAGTTTCATTCCTGACATCCACTCATCATTATTCAAGTGGGCCTGCAGCCCACTTTGAGGTGAGGATTTGAGCGAGGGACACCCTCGCACTCCCGCCAGGGGACTGTGTCCCCTGCACCCTACAATATCGGGACGTGGAGGCCAAACTTACCAGGACCCTCGCACTCCCGTCAGGGGACTGTGTCCCCTGCACCCCTGATTTATGAGTAGATTTGAGTTTTTATTCAACAGTGAAGCCACGATCCTTCAACAATTCCATCACGCGGTCTAAAGCTTCTGTTGGGACACGCACTAAACGAGCGTCTGAGGGAACCTCTGCGTCAATAAGCGGCCCTATCTCTTCGTCTGCCTGTATATCTTGTAGGGCTTGATTGGAGAGTCGGAGTAGTGGTGTGTGTTCGATGCCTATAATAGTTTGCTGTTCGTAACCATTTCCCCATAACTTGAGGCGAATGAGGAAGGATGCTGGCACTCCACCTTGACAGTAATGCTGTAAGAAACGCACAATGTGATCAAGTGACAACCCGAAATTGCATGCATTTTGAATTGCCTCCGCTGTGATCCTTCTCCAGCCTGTCGCCTCGTCTAACACAGTAATACGTTCAACTTCCGCGACTAAATATAGGTTGAGTACAGCGTGGCATGGCTGCAATAGACCATTATACAAAAGTCTCCATTGAGGTTCACGAGTAGGCAAACGTCCGTTCTCTAACAAGTCATCGTACATAGAGGCAGATACGAGCGCAGGGAGATAGTCTCGTTGCCAGAGAATTTCTTGCACAGTTTGCAATTGATCGGTCAAAACCTCTACAAGCAACGGAGCCAGACGGCGACCAAAGAGATTTCGAGTTTCTGCATCAGCTAAGAGTTGATCCAGCAGGGCAGCATCATCCATCTCGAGAAGCGTGACACCCCGCCAGAGTTCGATACGTCGCGCCTGTCGTTCCCACTCGACCAACGAATACTGGACGTTCTGAGGAATAGATCCGCCTGCAGCTTGCTCCAATATTTGCTGGATAGTTTCGGCATGTAGTCCTGATTGAATCGCATGTGTAACACTTGCCCTGGTCAGACGATACTGAGCAATAAGCTCTAGGCGGATACGTTCAGCAAAACGATCCAAATTAAGAAGTAGCTCTTCCGAAACAGGGGCAAGAGCTATGACTTCAAAATTTGGTTGCACAACCAAACGTCCCCAGGAGGGTTCCTGGATCTCCAGGAGAGTCTCACTTGCAATGAGTGCAAGATCTGGAACCAGGCGAAAAGCATCCGGGTGATCGGCGTCAGCATTCACAAGGCCCAACCAATGTAAAGGTCCCGATATGAGCGCGCGAATAAATCCTCCCTCTACAAGATACCAACCTTCGCGTGGAGTTAACCAACCACGGCGTAGACGGAAATCCCAATTATAAGGGTTATTCCCTGCTGTATAGCGTTCTACACGGGTACCACTTTGCCGAGGAAAAAGCAGGTAGGGAATATAGAGCCTGGTACGAGTGATAAATGCGGAAAACTCGTGCCATTCGCCTACATTTTCGGCTAAAAGTCGTTCCATGACTTGCTTGCGAGAATGTACGACCTCTTCATGTGCGGGATCAATTGGCGCAGGTCCCGGACGCAGAATTATGTTCGAAGTATAAGCTAATTCGTTCCAAAATGTCGTATCCAGCCATGCGTGATAACAGCGACGAGCTCGCTCTAACAAAGGAAGAGAAAAAAACATGTCTGCAGACGTAGCAAAAAGAGCCCCACGGCGTTCAGAAAGCAGGCCCAATTTCATCAAGAGTAGCCTGATGAAGAGGAGTTGTGGAACATCAGACTCAGTACGTACTTGCTCCATAGCTGATGCCCCTTGCGGGCTCAACTGATCTACAACCAGGCGTAATGAAGGTCGAGAGAGCAATCGGCTATTGATCAGTGGTAACCCTTCACGCATTGTCGCAACAAGCGACCAGTAACGATAGAGATATCGCTGTAAAGCGCTTATACCCTCACTTACACTCTCTCCAATGGTTTTGAGATCTTTACTGGCATCCTGCTCAGAGGATTGAACGTGAGAAGGCTCTCGTTCAACTGTTTTCCAAAGCTCATCCGCTATTTCCAAAACAGCCCGAGGCACAATTAACATACCATCATAGACACCACTTGCATAGTCACGGCCAACAAAATTAGTTTGCTTGCCCCAGAAAAGCAGACCTAATAACAAGAGACGATGTACTGCCTGCTCAAATTTGCCATGGGGGTGGGGTGTAGGATATTGGAGCGTCACCAACCGGTGATGTGGCTGAGATTTTGGAGACCCCTTTGAGGAATCAATCAGTGAAGAAGATTTTCGATCAGGCTCAGAAGCATCGTCAAGAGGAGCTTGTAGACAACTGAAGTACAAGGCAAGATCGCGACTGTTGGCACGTCCCCCACAGGCAATCAGTTCACCTAAAATGGATTTTTCCATTTCAGCCAAACCGCTCAAGGTATCAATACAGGAGGTAGGGTCGAACAAATATTGTGCTATCTCAGTAATAGTCATCGATGCTGGATCATTTAGTTTATTAACATTCTGTCCATTAACTGAAACTGGCAAACGTCGCGCCTTTACGATCGCTTGCAAATGGTAAGGAGGCGCGGTCTGTAGTAGCAGGAGGTCATTTTGATTCATTTTGCGCCTCAGATCTAGACGCTACAAGTGGCATCCCTCTAGAATCATGCAAAAGCGGGACCTGTCCACGTCGTTTGAGTTCATCGAAAAGGTCTTCAATAGCATTTTTCTTTAGAATGAGCAAAGTAGGATTGATAGAACGAATAATATGCTCATGCAAAGACGTGGTAGCAGAAAGCTCTCTCGCAATTTGTTGATCAGCAGCCTCGAGCAAAGAAGCACCGGTATAAAATCGTACCCGCCCATAGCTTGCTATGCGGCGTTCGAGCTGCTCGAGTAAACGAGCCAGAGGCCCATTTGGCGCAATTGAATGTTGATATTCAGCCAAACTATGCAGGAGTTCTAATAAAGGGACGGGAGATTCGCCTCGAGCAAATGCCTCACCAAGCGAGCCCGGTGTCAGTTGGTAACAGAGTCGAGTTGCTTGAGTACCCTTTATTTCCGCGAAGCGCTCGATCAACTCAATCAATGGCCAATTAGCAAAGGTACATGGAATGGACAGGTCACCAGATTCTGCTATGTCAATATCTGACGAACTTGTTGATGCCAGGATTTCGGACGTAATCAACTGGGTATCTTGGGATATCTCGTTGAGAAATGAATTCGCCAATGGTGTTAATTGGAATGCTAACAAACGGTCATCGGGTGACAATACAACATCACAGATTCCCCACCAATACAGAGGACCCTGGAGCAGTTGTGCGAGATAGCGACCCTCGGCAAGCATCCAATCACCAAACAGTGTCGGATGTAAAGAGCGTCCCTCCTCTTTCTCAATCCACCAATGGGGAGAGGAAAATTGACCCTGCCTCCGCTGCAAAAAGGTGGGATTTAAACGATACACAAAACGCGCGAACGTAGAGAAATTGATCCATTGACCCTGTGGAGCCTGAGCCAGCAACGCGACTAATGTCTGTCGGGCATCCATGTTTTCCACCTCGAGTTCACCCGAACGTAATGCCGGTTGAATTAGCAGGTTAGCTCGACAGCGCAAACGTAAACCTTCTTCCTGCAGATCGAATAATTCATCATAAGAAACCCGATTTAACCAATGGGTAAATAGTTCATGGGCTACTTCAGCACGGTTTGAGCCAAGCAGAAGCCTGGTAGCATTTGGTAACACGTGAAGAATCGAGGTCCCAGCATCACTCTTTCGCCTGTCTTGCTGCATAGCACGTAACCCTGATTCATCGGATGGCTCGTATAGGCTATGAGTGAAATGTGAAATATCGTTCCCAGTCATTTTAGAGAACTTGCTCACCTCATTTGTATCATGTTCAAAATACAGAATATCCGCCAACCTCAACACTCGGATAGCAAAGCGTAAAAAAGGGAAAGGGAGGGGAACAACTTCAAGCAAGTATTCCAGTAACCCCTTCGAGGGTGTTCCTAGTGGAGCAGGAATAGAAATTGATCCGTCTACCGGTATGGGGTTAAGAGAGCGTACGCTGCCACCTGACCATCTACCATCATCTTCGCTACTTTTTCCTTCATACTCTAGCCATTTACCATCGAGCGCACGCGCAACGAGGAGCAGATGGGTCAGGAGACTATACGGCTCCATATGCTGCACTTTGAGTGAAGTTGCACCCTGGTCACCCTCTGTTTCGAACCTATAAGGGGTGATTGGTATAGTCACATGTAAAGCGGCTCGCACTTCAACGGGTACAAACCAGTATATTTCTAGTGTGTTGCCACTCACCCCTGTCCCAATTCGTCGCTGCAAGGAACTATTAAATGTTGTGCGAATAATCAATGCTTTACCCTGGAGAATATGTAGCATATCCAGTAACTGGTCTGCTCCCCCAAGAGAGAAGCGTTCAAAGAGCCCACGCATGTCTTCGTCATTGATAGAACCGCCCGCAAGCGTTAAAGCAGCTAATAACTGGCGCTGCTGCTTCTCCAACGATGCGACTACCCGACGAATGGTTTCTGGCTGTTTAAGCATAGTTACAATACTTTCTGCTAGTTCTTGCTTGCTCAAACCATTCGTAGAGATTTCATATGTTCGAGCTATAGTGCGTAGTTCACTTAACCCTGTTTGAGCCAGTATCTCAGCAGTGTTGCTAGATGGTAATGATGCTTGTATAGCCTGTAGACGTGCCGTTTGCGTTGGCGTTTGTGACTTTTTCGTTTCCGTTGCACCATCGTCATTCTCGACTGGTGATTTCACATTATCCTGTTCAAAGGGTAGAGGAACAGGAGAAGCCAGGGTAGAAGGCGCAACTTGAAAGTTTAAAGGATGAGCTAGCCAGTAGTAAAGAAGTGCCGCAGCGTGTGAACACACAACACCTGATTGGTCATCGGGCTGCTTACACGAACAAGTGACATTGCACGAAATACGATCACGAAGTTCGACTTCAGTAAAATAGCTACCTGGAGGTGAGATGATTGCCTGTTGTGTTTCTAATGTACTATTTGTCGTTGATGCAGTTTGATTGAGGGTTGTGTTGTATATTTCAACGATGCCAGAAAGCAATACTCCCTGACGCTTCGTTGTGTGTACCGCGCCTTTTCGGTAATACTCTTGCCCCAAAGACGCAACCAGCAGTCCCGCCATGCTAACGATATCAGCTTCGCGCAGGCGTTGCAGAGCGCCAGGTACAACATCATACATACTTATATATTGCCTGTTATATTGCTTATGAAGAATTTGAGCAATTTGGAATGATCATGTCGCACTATAATAACATGTGGTAGAAGCGAGGTCAATGACAGTTTGAGTTTTTCTCCGTCGTACGAGATATTTACACCTTATTTACGCCAGGGCAGGTCACGTTTATGCGCCGTTTATGTCCAATCGACTATACTTTGAGCAACAGTACTTAAGAAGAGTTTAGGCAGGCTGGGTGGTATAATGTATCCATAGCTATACCTATTTCGGGAAACTATTTAGAAGGGGAATGATGTTGTCAGGGCAAACCGAGATGCAATAGATCTGGCTCGTCTACCATCTAAGTTGCGCTCAGTGAGCGAGTCAGGGTCGAAGTGTTCGGGGATTTATCGAAGGCTGACATTAAAGCAGATTGATCACCCGACAGAACTCACCGAGGAATACTGGCCATGCTGCATGTCGTGCGTCGATCTCTCCTGTTCCAATTGCTGAGTGTATATCTGCTCTTTGTCATTCTCGTGCTGATCGGAGGCGTGGCAGTCAATGCTTTGGTCGAGCAGCAATTGAGCAATGACGCCCAGGCTTCTGATCAAGCACTGGCGCAGGAGATCGCACTACAAACCGGCATCCAACTAAGTGATGCTGAGAACGCGCTTGTCGCGCTTAGCAAGATTATAGTGCAGAGCCAGACGACTTCAGCAATAGAGAGTAGCTTCCAGTCTTTCCAGGCTGCACGCAGTGATGTAGACCAGATCTACTGGCTCGACCCGTTGGGCGGCTTACGAATCTCCTGCTCGCAAGTTGCATGCGAGGACAAGTTATTGGCAGAATTCTCGCCACCCGATGTCATTCGGCGGGCCCGCATGGCCGCTGGCCCAGTCTTCGAGGTGGGCGTTGCGGTTGAACCAAACTTCAATGCGGGCGTCATCATTGCGGAACCTGTGCATACTACCGATGGGCAATTGGTCGGCATCGTAGCGGCCAGTCTCTCTCTCGTCGATCTCAGCGAACCCCTGAGTGCAGTTGTCCAGGAGCAACAACAGCAGGGACGACATCTAATGATTAGCATCATCGACGATCGCGGTGAGCTCATCGCAACACCCGAACACCAGCGTATACTGTGGACAGTGTTGAACGAGCTGCCTGGCGCCGTTCAGGCACTGCATGGCCACGTGACTTCGCAGTTGGGTCCGGGATCTGATGGCCAGGATTGGCTTTTCAGCGCCGTTCCTGTTCCAACTGTCGGTTGGGCCGTTGTTGTGCAGAGGCCTGCACACGAGGCGCTTGCTGTCGTTACACAACTCCATCTCTGGTTGTTGACGGTAGCATTGCTTTTTGCTACCGGTGGCCTACTGTTTTGGTTGATGCTGCTCGTGCGGGTCATTCGTCCTCTCCATACGCTTGCCGTCCAGCATCAGGTGCTACCTACCTCTGAGCAATCAATCCCAGTAATGGCTACCGTGCTCGCAGCACGCAATGACGAGGTCGGCGAACTGGCGCGTTCACTCGTACGTTTAGAGCGTGACGGACTGAAAAAACTCGGTGAGTTGCACACACTGCTTGAAACGTCGAACGCTGTAGTCGGCTCACTCGAACCACATACTGTAGTAGGAAAGATCATTCGCGAAGTGCAACGGCTGGTTGATGTGCAGGCAGCAGCGATACTCCTGCCAGACGAGCAGGGAGTGCTGCGCGTACTAGTTAGTGACGGCCATAGCAAACGCTACGATTACAAGCTTTCCCTATCTCCTGAGAACGTGAGTTCCGCTGCAGTACTGGCACTACGCGATGGCAAGCCGGTGCAGAAATTGCTCAGCCCTGAGCAGTCGATTCCATCGCTCTCCTACGACGAAGGTTTCCGCTCGGTGCTGGCAATCCCTATTATCAGTCGCCATGCTGGAGGTGTAGTACTGCTGGTGCATCGTACCGAGCCTCACCCTTTCAATCAGAACGAGATCGACTTGCTGCTCATGTTCGCTAACTATGCCACACTTGCCTGGGAGCATGCAGTGCTCTATGAACGAAGCGATGAGCGACTCCGCGAAGTGGCGCAAGAGAACGAGCGGCTTTACCAGCAGGCTTCAGAGGAGAAGCAGAAGCTAGAGGCGATAATGGGCAGTATGAGCGACGGGCTTGTACTAACAGGCATCGATGGGACGGTACTCTATGCTAATCCGGGAGCTAGTGTTATCATTGGTCTACCAAGCGAAGTACTGGAGCATCGCCCCATTAAGGCGCTCTACGATGCACTTTGTGCTGCGGCGGCGGATTCTGCAGATTGCAAGCAGACTCTGGCGCAGGCTGAGTCCAATGAAGCCACGGAGCTGGTTGTTGAGATTATGCGAGATGATCGGCGCCGTGCAATCCACTTGCGGCTTTTCGACGTAGGTGATGAGTCAGGGAGAGCAATTGGGCGAGGACTATTGTTGCGTGATATAACGCGGGAACATGAACTCGACGAGTTCAAGACGACATTACTTGCGGCAGTGGGACACGAATTACGGACGCCTCTGGCAGCGATCAAAGGTCATGCCTCAACGCTACTCCAGGAAGACGTAACCTGGCCGCTTGCCGACCAGCGCCATTCCTTGCAGACGATCAGCGGGGAAGCCGATAGGCTGGCGCAACTCGTAAACAACTTGCTCGATCTCTCGCGTCAGGAAGCCGGTCTATTGCTGCTTAATCGCTGGCCCACCAGATTAAAGGAACTTGTTGGGAAGACAATCGTGCGGCTGAGCCACCCTGGTGCAACGATTTCTTTGCACATCCCAGACGACTTACCTTTGATTGATATAGATCGCGAGCGTATAGAGGTCGTACTCAATAATCTGGTTGCCAACGCCCAGGTGTACGGAGAAGGAGAGGTTTTTATCTCAGCAGAGAGTAAGAACAATTTAGTTATTGTATCTGTTTCGGACAATGGTGCTGGCATCCCATCCGATGAGCTGTCCCATATTTTCGAGCGTTTCTACCGGGCACGACATGGCCGACAACAGCATTCTGGCGGCACAGGTCTTGGATTGACTATCTGTAAGGCTTTCATCGAGGCCCATGGAGGCACTATCTGGGCAGAGAGCAACATGTGTGGTACAACGTTCTCGTTCTCGTTGCCGACTGCCCCGCTTATTCTGGTCGGAAATGACCTTAGCACGTCGGAGCCACATCAGCTTGCCAAAAATGCTACTGTGTCTTTTGCTACACGGTCAGAAGAACTGCCGGAGGTGCGCAATTCATACTCATCCGACCAGAATAGTAATATCTCCCCAATAGTTCCCGATGTACCCATTGATACAACAAAAACTACTGGCTCAGCAGAGGAACGGGGGTGAGAGTTATGACGAGGGCGAAGCGTATTCTTTTAGCTGAAGACGAAGTGGCTCTGCGCGATTTCATAAGCCGGAATCTGCATGCACGCGGATTCGAGGTGCTTGAAGCAAGCAACGGTTTGGAGGCGATGGCCTTATGGGAACGAGAAGATCCTCATTTGCTGATTCTAGACATCATGATGCCTCGTATGGACGGTCTTGAAGTGTGCAAGCGCGTGCGTGAGCACTCTGCCGTACCCATCATCGTATTAACTGCGCTTGATGCAGAAAGCGATAAGGTTACAGCGCTTGATCTTGGAGCCGATGACTATCTGACTAAACCGTTTGGAGTGGAAGAACTCCTGGCACGAGTACGTGCTGTATTGCGCCGTACACAATGGGATATGATACCTCGGGCAGGCGAGGAGATCAAACAATTTGGCGATCTCGAGATCGACCTTACGGGTCATATTGTACGACTCCAAGGAGAGGAGATTCGACTATCGCCAACAGAATTTGCCCTGCTGAAACAACTTGTTACGAATGCTGGCAAAGTGCTCACCCATCGTATGCTACTACAGAGTATTTGGGGACCTGAATACGGTGGCGAAGCCGAGTATCTGCGCGTTTATATCAACCGTTTACGCCATAAACTGGAATCTGACCCTGCCAATCCACGATACTTACTTACCGAGCCAGGTGTGGGCTATCGCTTTGTTGTGCCGGAAATTGGAGGAACTCGCAGACGCTCTCCTTAGATGCAATACACATCTTAATGAGGCAAACAGAACCTGCTACAATACATATGTCTCGGCAAGAGAAAAGCTTCACGCATTGTGAAAAGCCTGGGATTACTGCCAGGGAGCAGCCTCATCCACTATGTCAATCAGGAAACATCGCCTGAGGCCAGGTACTACCGTGTGATCGTATATGCCTGAGAGGATGGGTGAGAGTTTTTTCGTCAAACCGCCAGAAACACCTCTTTCTTGAGGCTTGAAGGACGTCGGATTTTCGGCTCTTCCTCGAGCGAAGTGAGCTTGTTGGCTTGCTGAGACGACGGCTAAGAGACGTATCGCACAAAGGCCTTGCTCACCCTCTTTGAATCAGGGTAGTGTAGTATGAAACGAGCAGTTTAGCTGAGCCATATCGAACGTAGGGTGACTGACAATGAACGATAAGAGCAGGTTTGACAAGTTCACAGATGAGGCCAGGACGGCCTTGAGTCTTGCTCAGGAAGAAGCGCAGTGCTTCCGACATGATTCCACCGGCACCGAACACCTCTTACAGGAGCTGATACGTGAGGGAGAAGGGGTCGCAAGCCTCGCATTATCCTGCTTCAACCTGGCCGAAAGAGCAAAGCGATGCTTTGCTCTTTCGGCCAGGTTGAAGCACACAACTTTCAGGAAGCTTTTGACGCGAAGTCGTTTGAATACGTCAAGCTAAGATCAATCTGCTTACCCTGCACAGCCTGGTTGGTCTGCTGCTCTGTGCTGAGCACGAACTGGGGACCTCCACCGGGCATTTTCCCATCCGGACTGAAGATAGGTAACTGATTTTTTAATGCAGTCACATAAAGATCTTTATTGCCAGCGTAGTAGTCAGCTGGCATCTTGGCTGCAATCTGATCCGCTGTATGCGTTTGCATCCACTTCAAGGTTTTGACATAGGCGTTCACCATCTTCTGGACGACATCTTTATGGCTATTGGCGTAATCATTTGTCATAAAGACACAGATGAAAGGGTAAGGGCCACCCAGAGCTGCCTGGGTCGACTCCGGAGTACGCAGATCGTACAGGACTTTACCCACGCCAGTGGATAAGAGACGTGAGATCGTAGGTTCCGTGGTCATGCCTGCATCAATTTTGCCCTGTTGCATTGCTGCAATGAACGTGTCACCTGCTCCCACAGGAATAAAATGTACCTGGTTTGCTGCAACCCCCCCATTGTGCAGCAGAATGGTCGTCAAGGTTTGCGTGCCTGAACCAAGTTCAGTAACCCCCAGATTCTTGCCTATGAGGTCTTTAGCTGTATGGATCTGCCCCGCCTCTTTTGCGGATACCATTTCAGCTTCGCCTGGTGCGATGCCCAACTGAACTACGCTCATCATTTTCTTTCCGAGCGCCTGCAACTCGATGGTGTGGTTGTATGACCCCGAGCCAGCGTCTACCTGACCCGCCAGCACTTCGTCCTCAGCAGACTGCCCGGATGCCTCGTCAATCAGCGTTACATTGAGACCTTCTTGAGTGAAGTATCCGAGGCGCTGGGTGAGCTCGTTCGGTAAATAGATTTGCTTGTTGAGCCCACCAACCATAATCTTTAGGGATATTGGTCCGCTTCCGCTGCTACTACTGCTGCTACTACCGCAGGCGCTCAGAACGAGCACGAAGATGATGCTACCTACCAACAAAAGCCGTCGATTCCATGAGTTCATATGTCTTCTCCTTTACTGTCTCGGATGGTCATCTGCGTGACCAGCTATTGTCGCCAGCCGATGCCGTTATGGAATACGGTATTTCAACTGGGATGACAACTTTCATCGTATGTTATGTCGCTGCTTTGCCCTACCCTCCTTTTGTAGATCATCTATATAGTCACGTCGCTGGTGGCATTAGGCCGCCATTTGATGAAGCGATTTTCCAGCGTTGTAATAAGTGCTTCTGTAGCTAAGGCAACCAACGCAAGAATAAACATGGCAGCAAAGACACCGTTAGCGTTGAAATTGGCTCCAGCATTTTGGATCATCAGACCTATGCCCTCTGTCGCACCGAGAAACTCACCTACCACCGCGCCGACCAATGCAAAGCTAAAGCTGGTATGCAAGCTGGCGAAGATCCACGACATTGCTGAAGGAATGATCACACTGGTGGAGAGCTGGCGCTGGCTCGCTCCAAGGATCTGTGCATTCGCTAGCATGTTACGGTCGACCTCGCGCACGCCCTGAAAGGCGTTGAAAAACACGATAAAGAAAACTAGCACGGCTGCAAGCGCAACTTTCGATTGGATACCCAAGCCCAACCCGATGACAAAAAGAGGTGCTAGCGTGACACGTGGAATCGAATTGCCCGCCTTAATGTAGGGACTAAACACATCAGAAAGAAACCGATTTCGTCCAAGTACCAGGCCGAAGATGACCCCGAGAACCACACCGATTATGAACCCCAGGACAGCCTCTTCCAATGTGACGGCGATTTGCTCCCAGAGGGGTCCCTGGGCTGTCCCATCTCTTACCCAAGTAACAATCTGATTCCAAATACCAGAGGGTTGCCCCCAAAAGAATGGGTCGATAATGCCAACACTCGTAGTGAACTGCCAACCACCGATGAACACGACCAGAAGCAGAACACGGAAAACATTGACCAAAATGCTTCGGCGACGTTTTTTCGATGCATACGAATCCACTTCCTGGCCTTGAGGAGTGATAACCTGCTCATTAGCCTCGTTGCTTAGTACGTTCATAGCTAATTAATACCTCATTCCGAAGGTCTTCCCAGATCTGATGATATAAATGGACGAAACGTGGTTCGAAACGGATTTCCGTTACGTTACGAGGGCGCGATAGATCAATAGTATAGATACCTTTAACAGTTCCAGGTCCCGCGGTTATGACGCACACTCTATCAGCAAGGGAGATTGCCTCCTCGAGGTCGTGAGTGACGAAAACAACAGAAGCTGAGGCAGCGGACCAAAGTTGAAGCAGTTCGTCTTCCATCATTGTCCGCGTCTGGACATCAAGGGCACTGAATGGCTCATCCATCAACAATATCTGTGGCCCATTGATAAAGGTTTGAGCTAACGCCATACGTTTGCGCATGCCACCTGAGAGTTGATGCGGATAACGGTCCTCAAAACCAGCAAGTCCGACGCGTTGGATCCAATCCCGAGCCTGTTCAAGCGCTTCGGCTTTTCGCTGACCACGATATAGTGGACCAGTGGAAACGTTACGCAGGACGTTCTTCCAGGGGAAGACGGCATCAGATTGGAATACATAGCCAATGCGTGGGTCAATACCCTGCACAGGTTTACCCATCACTTGCACTTCACCAACACTCGGTCTCTCAAGGCCTGAGATGAGTCCAAGGGTGGTGGATTTGCCACAACCGGTCGGCCCAACCACTGCAAAGAATTCACCGGGCGCGACACTGAGATTGAGGTCTCTTAGTGCTGTGTAAGCCTCACCTGTGGGAGTTCTGAACCGCTTGGTGACATTCCGTAACTCGATTGCGGAAATGCTCCCTGTCGATACGTTTTGTGTGATTGTTGATGAGTCTGTTGTCATAGCTAGAGGGTGGTTACCTCAACCCTTTCTCAAATGATCTTCTGACGTCACTTCGTGTATGTTTTTCGCAGCTTTACAAGCTTTCAAGTAATGTACTTGCAACATAGATTTATCAATTGCTCAAGACTGATGAACAATGCCATGTCCTATTGCTCAAAGTATAGTCTGTTGGACATAAACGGCGCGTAAACGTGACCTGCCCTGGCGTAAATAAGGTGTAAATATCTCGTACGATAGTGACACTGAGGGAGAAAAAGTGGTGCATGCTTCCGAGGGTACCATTTATTTTTGAGAAAGCCAAGTATTATTAGTGATACCTCTACCGCTCAAATTCGAACATAACATTGGCCACCGTTGCGATTGCCGCAGTCTCTGCGCGTAAGATACGAGTGCCCAGGGTAACAATCTGTACACCATGTCTTTGAGCTAGAGCAACTTCCTCGGCCATCAAACCACCTTCAGGGCCAATGAAGAGGACGATGGTGGTGAGCGTTTTTGAAGTAGGCGTTGACAGATTTGAAGTTGTTTCAGGAGTTTTTGACCGGGCGACCGCAAGGGTCGCCCCTACATTTCCATCGGGGTGGATAGGGGTGGTTAGAACATTATGTAGAGTGTGGGTGCGTTCTTCTTCCCAGGGCATGATGGCGAGAGCGTTGGGAGGGATGTTATTGAGGGCATCCAGGAGTGGACGGATAGGTAGGAGTTCTGGGAGTCGCGAGCGGCCAGATTGTTCTGCGGCTTCTTGAATGATACGCTGCCAGCGTTGGATTTTTGAGGACCCTGCGTCCTCCAGGCCTACCATTGAACGACGGCAGATGATGGGGGAGAAAACTGATACGCCTAGTTCGGTGCCTTTTTCGAGAATCCATTCGAAGCGTGTGGATTTGAGCAGTCCCTGGCAGAGAATAATACGTATGGTAGGTTCGCTTCTACCGGGTCGTCGCTCGAGCAAGTGAACTTCGACACTAGCTTTGTAGTTTTTGGCAACTGTTGCTAAGATTTCGTCACCGCTGTTATCAAGCAAGAGAAGTTGTTCACCAATATCCAGCCGTATTACATCCCGTATCTGGTGTGCAAGCTCTTTTGGGAGTGGGACATCGATATTGGTTGTTTTTAATAGTTCGGGGGGAACGAAGAAACGGTGCATGTTTTATTAGAGGCCACGATCAGTATTCTGATGAATTTGTGTATCTGGCGTTTCATGACAATCAAACTCGGCTTACAAAGTTTGTAGCAGTTGTATCACTTGTTGCAATTGTATCGCTTGTATAGGATGTTGTTGGTGAACTAGAGGTCAACAATCTCACCAAGAAAGGGACGCGGGCGACCATAAAGGCCCACCCAGCCCTACATCATCCTCCCTCGCCCCTACAGACTGGGCCTCAAAGGGTTCCCCACAGGCATCAATCTAAGCCATAAAGGCAGACAGAAAGGGACGCGGGCGACCATAAAGGCCCACCCAGCCCCACATCATCCTCCCTCGCCCCTACAGACTGAGATGACCTTTGCGGGAGGGCGATGCACAATCATTCATCAGGGCAGCCTTTACTCCTCTCTTATTTTTGCAGTATGAGAGTGACCCAGTCATCGATCATAACCTGGTCGATGATTTTCAAGCCTGTTGCCAGGAGGGGCTTTTCAGCTTCGTGACGGCGATCTGCTATGATGCCACTGGTGATTAAAATGCCGTCAGGAGCTAAGACCTGGGCGAGATTAGAGGCGATAGAGCCAATGACACGGGCTATGATATTTGCGAGTACGAGATCATACTGACCAGATAAGCAAAAAGCTTCGGTTTCATCGAGCACTCCTAAGACAACGTTCACACGATCACTCATGTGATTTATTTCGGCATTGGCAACCGCGCTTTCAACTGCTACGCTGCTGTTATCAATGCAGTGAACATTGGCAGCTCCGAGCTTGGCTGCTGCAAGAGCAAGAATACCAGAGCCAGTACCAACATCGAGGACATGCATATCGGGTCTCATGCGTTGTTCGATCTGCTCAAGGCACATGCGTGTCGTAGGATGCAGACCAGTGCCAAAAGCCATGCCAGGGTCTAATTCTAATACTACTTCGTTATTCTCGGGGAGATATTCGCGCCAAGATGGGCGAATGACAAGACGTTGGCCGATATGCGTGACGTGGTAGTAGTCCTTCCAGGCATTGGCCCAGTCTTCTTCATGGACGATACGGGTTTGCAAATCACCGACGTATTGCATTCCCAGGCTTGATAGATGCCATAAGCCCTCAGCAACTTGCTGGCGTGCTGCTTCCTCTTTACCATCGATGGGCAGATACGCATGCACTTTGACGGGTTGCCCAGCCAGTACGCGGTACTCTTGTCCTTCGTCGACGAGTTCGATTGGTTCTTCGATTGCTATCCCACCAGTAATATAGCGATTCAGGAGTTCGCTGACGGATTCTACAGCCTCGGGATGCGTTTGCACCGTTAGTTCTAGCCAATGCATGTTTGTGTTCTCTCTTTGACTCGCCGCCTGCGGCGGCGAAAAATAAAAAGAATTTTGTGGGAGTCCGCTATTGCATCCCCCAGATGCGCGGGCCCCACACCCCGGCAGGGGGCTCAGCCCCCTGCACCCCGATTAAAACACTGCGGGTTCCATGTATTCGCCAAAGACGGTGCGGAAGACGTCCATGATTTCACCAAGAGTGGCGTAGGTTTTGACGGCTTCAATGATGGCGGGCATGGTATTTTCTGTTCCCTCAGCGACCCGACGTAGGTTCTCCAATGAGCGTTTGACGGCTGTGTTATCTCGTTCACGGCGCACGCGGTTAAGCCGTTCGAGGTGTGCGCGTTCCCCCACGCGATCAATGTAGAGTGTAGGGACTTTGATATCTTCTTCGATGACATAGTCATTTACGCCAACGATCGTACGCCTGTGCTGGTCAATCTCCTGCTGGAAGCGATAGGCGGACTCAGCAATCTCACGCTGGAAGAAGCCGTTCTGAATACAGGCCAGCACGCCACCAAGTGCATCGATACGATTCAGGTAATCCATCGTTGCGCGTTCAGTTTCGTCAGTCAGGCTTTCGACAAAGTAAGAACCGCCCAAAGGGTCAACCGTGTTAACGACGCCACTCTCACTGGCAATGATTTGCTGAGTACGCAAAGCGATCAGCACAGCCTTTTCAGTCGGTAAAGCCAGAGCTTCATCCAGGGAATTGGTGTGCAAGGAATTTGTGCCACCCAGGACAGCGGCTAGAGCTTGAATGGCGGTACGGATGATGTTGTTATCGGGTTGTTGGGCAGTCAGAGAGACGCCCGCTGTTTGAGCATGACAACGCATGAGCCATGAACGTGGGTCTTTTGCACCGTAGCGTTCGCGCATCAGTTTGGCCCACAGGCGCCGACCGGCACGGAATTTAGCAATTTCTTCAAAGAAGTCATTATGTATATCGAAGAAGAAAGAGAGACGCGGCGCGAATTCATCAATCTTCAGACCACGCTTGAGAGCAGCATCGACGTATGCAAGACCATCAGCTATGGTGAAAGCCAGTTCCTGGACGGCGGTTGCCCCTGCCTCACGAATATGATAACCACTTATACTAATGGTATTCCAGCGCGGCATGTAACGTGTACCAAATTCTATTGTGTCCGTCACCAGGCGCATGGATGGCTCTGGCGGAAAGAGGAATTCTTTCTGTGCGCTGTATTCCTTGAGGATATCGTTTTGCAGCGTGCCACCCAACTTTTCCATGGGGAAGCCACTCTTCTCGGCATTGACGATATACATGGCCCAGATGACTGAAGCCGGGCTATTGATAGTCATCGAGGTCGTTATTTTGTCGAGGGGTAACCCAGCGAATAAGGTTTCCATGTCTGTCAGGGAAGAGATGGCAACGCCGCATTTGCCAAACTCACCGACCGCTAGTGGGTGATCAGTGTCATAGCCATAGAGAGTAGGCATATCGAAAGCAGTTGAAAGGCCAGTTTGTCCCTGTGTGAGGAGATATTTGAAACGGGAATTGGTATCCTCTGCTGTACCGAATCCAGCAAACATGCGCATTGTCCATGGCTTGGCACGGTACATGGTTGGCTGCACTCCACGAGTGAAAGGATATTCTCCAGGGAGACCCAGATCACGCGTGTAGTCGAGATTTTCATTATCCTGCGGTGTGTACACGCGATCGATAGGAACGCCGGAAGTGGTAATCAAGTTATCACGTTCCGGCATGCGCTTCTGAAACTGCTGCACTGTAGTCTCTTCCCAATGCATCCGCTGAAGTTTCAAACGTTCCAACTCCGCTTTGTCGAACAAGGTACCTTGTTCGATAACAGTTCGTTGATCTGATTCTGATGATTTTTGCTCGAGCATCTTGAACGACTCCTCCTCATTGAGGTCATGTTTGTAAAGTGAAATGGCTAAGTGTTCTACGTTGTCTTGTTAAAAGACGAGACATCAGTATATTCAAATCAGACATATGAGTATACAGACAAATGTATTCGGACAAAAGTATATTCAAGACATATGCGTGTTTCAAAGACGGGCGGGGCAAGCCCCGCCCCTACAATATACGAAATCAATTGCTTTTGGATTATTGTACCATATTGTAGAAAAGAGCCGAACAATCTCAGTTTTGCGAGAGATATGCTGACATCCTATTAGGGCGGACCTGACTTCCAGTCAGACCAGTTGGTGCTCGAGGGCGTAGCGGGTAGCTGCCGTGCGGGAGTCGACGCCTAGCTTGTTATAAATGGAGGTCAGGTGGGCGTTGACCGTGCGGGGGCTGATGACGAGATGTGCTGCCACCTGGACATCGGAGAGTCCCTGGGCCACCAGGCGCAACACCTCCACTTCTCGGGTGGTCAGTCCAGCGAGATAGGTACGTGATGGCTTCATATTAGTTATCGCAGCTTGTCCTGCCGAGGTCTGAGTGGACACCGCCGCTCGTCCTTGAGCGCCGAGGACTCGCTCGGGCGTCATGGTGCGTCCCTCGGCCCATGCGGTGGTAAAGACCTGCTCACCGAGTTGGTCGCGGGCAGCAGCCACAGAGCGCTCATAGTTCGCACGATAGACAGGTGCAATGGGAGTACCCATGGCATCACGCAGAGCCTCTGCAGCACCCCAGAGCCGTGCCGCCCAGACGAGATCTCCCTGTGACGCGAGCACACCCGCCAATCCTTCCAGGCCTCGCCTGATGTGCCACTTCGAATTCCCCGCCTTCGCTAGCGCCAGGCTCTCCTCGTACATTGCTCTTGCTGCCGCCTGGTCACCCTGGAACGCAATCACCTTTGCCAGGAAGGCGAGCGACTGAGCTGTATTGAGCCGATTTCCGATCTCCCTGGTGAGTACTACACCCTCCTCTGCTAACGAGTGTGCCGTGCTTGTATCTCCTTGACTGAGGGCTAACTCTCCCGACAGGATAAAAGAATCGGTAATACTTTCCTTGTCATCCAGTTCCTTCCGGAGGACAATACCTTCCTCAAGCAGCGATGGTATTGTGACAGAATCACTCTGAGAAACAAAGAGCATCCAGGCCAAACTGATAAGCGATACAGCAATGCCTCGTATATTTCCCAGTTCCCGGAAGAGGGCCAGACTTTCTTCGACCAGGGCACGTGCTCTGCTATACTCTCCCTGCTTGCTTACTAAACCCGCTAAGTAGTAGAGCGACCAGGCGATGTCCTGCTTGTTGCCCACCTCTCTGCGGAGCGCTAAGGCCTCCTCCTCCAGCGAACGTGCCGCTGCCAAATCACCCCTAAAAGCGGAGAGTCCCCCCAAATAATAGAGAGCGTAGGCGATGCCTCGTCTATCTCCCAGTTGCCGGTGCAGGGCCAGGCTCTCCTGGCTCAGTGCCTCTGCCCGATCATTGTCACCCTGGAAGTTAGCCATGGTCGTAGCAGCCCAGAGCCCCTTCGCTCGCACGGTTGTCTCGATTCCCTCGCTTCTTGCGAGCGCCTGCTCCAGGAAGGTCCGTCCCTCACTGTAATAACCACGTATCATCCAGAACGACCGCAGCGCTGCACCTAATAGCAAGGCTTTCTCGATGCTCTGCTTAGAAGCCCCCTGCCCTACGAACCACCGAAGTGCTGCCCGCAGGTTATCATGCTCTTGCTCCAACCGCTCCAACCACCTGATTTGCCCTGGGCCCCAGAGGTGCGGCTCAACTTCCTCCGCAAGCCACAGGTAGTAGTCAGCATGCGCCTGTTGAGTCGCCTCCCACTCGCCAGAGCTGCTCAGGCGCTCCAGCCCATACTCACGGATCGTCTCTAGCATCGTGAGGCGGAGTTCCTCTTCCTCCTGGGCCGTTTGCAGCAGCAGGTTCTTGTCGATGAGGGAAGCCACCCCGTCCAGCACCGATGGCATTGCGTCCCCAAGTGCAGCACAGACTGTCTCTACCGCCTCCAGCGTGCAGCCGCCGACGAAGACCGAGAGTCGCCTGAAAAGTTGCTGCTCGTAGGCATCTAACAACAGATAGCTCCACTCGATAGTATTGCGCAGCGTCTTCTGGCGCTCTGGCACATCTCGTGCCCCACTCGTCAATACAGCCAACCGTTGACCCAGCCGTGCCAGCAGCGCCTGCGGCGGGAGCACTTTGCTGCGGGCTGCCGCCAATTCTATCGCCAGTGGCAACCCATCCAGGCGAACACAGATCTCCGCGACGGCTGGAGCAGTAGCATTGGTCACCTGGAAGTCAGACCTGGCCGCCTGGGCTCGCTGGATAAACAGAGCAACAGCCTCATACTGCGACAGCGCGACGAGATCGGGCACGTGTTTGGGGTCGGGCAGCGTCAGTGGAGGCACGGCAAACTCTTGTTCGGCGCTGACATGCAACGCCATCCGACTTGTGACCAGGATCTTCAGCTTGGGGCAGGCAGCGAGGAGGTCTGCCACCTGTAAGGCTGCACGCACCACCTGCTCAAAGTTGTCCAAAAGGAGCAACACATACTTCTCGCGTAGAGACGCTTTCAGCAGCTCGAGGAGGGGTTGACCTGCTCTCTCTTTGACATCGAGCACTTGAGCAGTAGCAGGGATGACCAATTCGGAATCGCTCAGGGGAGCAAGGTTGACGAAGAAGACGCCATGAGCGAACCTGTCGCTCAGCTCGGCGGCCACCTGCAAGCCCAGCCGCGTTTTGCCCGTGCCGCCGGGTCCGGTCAGGGTGAGCAAGCGCACGTCCTCACGGCGCAGCAACGCTGCGATGGTAGCCACTTCTTGTTCTCGCCCGATGAGTGGTGTTGGCTGGATGGGCAGGTTGTTGGGGTGGCTCTCGAGGGTCTTGAGAGGGGGGAACTCGGCAGGCAGACTCGCCATGACAAGCTGGTACAGATGACTGGGACGTTGTAAGTCCTTGAGCCGGTGTTCTCCG
>WNFY01000306.1_pt1 | contig 94106 bp, 81 predicted proteins | sample 5400091 | NCBI WGS metagenome assembly WNFY01 (sample SAMN13153364, study PRJNA577476) | soil metagenome | isolation source: 60 cm soil or saprolite under grassland replicate 1 | place: USA:California | collected 2016-06-15
TTGCCCGGCTAGAAAAGTCCTCTTCCAAGAGGGGCGACTTGGAGGCGGCAACAATGGCGACGATCAGCAGCGAGATCAGCACGACGCCGACGCCGGCCCCAACAAGGACCCGCGCCCGTGTGGAGAGGCGTCGACGCTGCTTTCCCGGCGGTTTGCCCGAGTCCGGAGGCGGCCGAGTCGCGGCCGGCGTGGCCGCAGTTGCTGGCGGGCTGCTGGGTGTTGGACTCGGTTCCGCCCGCTCCCGCTGTTCCGGCGCCCTGGGTCGTGGCGGTTTGCCCTGATCCGACGGCGGCCAAGCCTGACCGGGCGTGGCAGCAGCTGCTGGTGGGATGCTCGGCAGGGGTGGGGTGGGGGCTGGCGCCGTGGCCGGCGGCGCTGCGGGCACCGGCGCTTGTGAGGCCTCGGGGAGGGCCGCATCCTCTTGCGGGCTGGGCCGATCGCGCTCGGGCGCCGCAGGCACTGCTTCAGGGTGTGTGGTCGCCGCGGGCTCCGGGGCGGGCAGCGGCGTGGGGTCGACGCGCGCCTGCACGCGGATCGTGGCCGAGCCGCCGTCGCTGTCGATGGTGACGACGCCCGCGTGCTCGCCAGCAGCGGTCGTGAGCATGCCGACCACGAGCTCGTCACCCACCTGGCGAAGCTCAAGCCAGCTCGCCTGGGTCGACGCTCGCGCGTTGAGGATCCCACCGCCAGCGTTGCCGAGCTGGACCCTCCGTTCCGGCGGCTTGCTGTGCTGGGAGAGTCGCCCGAAATCGACGACCGTGGCCGACGGCTCGAGCCTTGGCGCCACTGGTTTGGGTGGCACTGGCTGGGGCGCCGCCGGCTGTGCTTGGGTGCCGAGCGCGGCTGTGGCCGCAGCGGACACCGCGCGGCTGTCATCCTCGGTCGAGCGCTCAAGGGCCAGCTTGCCGGCAAGCGCCAGCCCGGCATGCCGGCTCTGCAACAGCCGCGCCAGCTCCTGGACCGCCCCGGCGCGGACTGCGGCAAGCGGATGGTCAACGGCCTGTTGCAACTCGGGCGGCAGCGGCGAGGGCGTGGTCACCGGGCGGGCGCGGCGGGCGATGTACAGATCGCCCTGCACGCCGAAGGTCCACTTGCCGGGTGTCTGGTTGGGGGTGGCCGCCTGCACCTTGTCGTAGACGTAGTCGTACAGCTCGTCCAGTGCGACCATGCCGTCCTGGTCACGGTCAGCGTCGCCGGTCTCCAACCCTTCGACCAGCGCGCTGGTGAACACCGAAGGCGCCAGCTCCCGGGTATCGGCCAGCTCGTTGCCCTCAAAGGCGTACTCCATCGCGCTGGAGGCGGTGATCACCGCCCGGCCACGGCCGCCGAACTGCTCCTCGATCGCCATGCCCGTGCCGGCCCTGGCGGTCATGCCGCGCTCGAACGCGCCCGCATAACAGCAGTCCAGCAGCAACACCACCCGCCGGGAGCGGCTGCGGCTCATGCGCCGGTTGACGAACTCGGCCGCCACTGCGGTCGCCCCCAGCCGGCGCAGCTTGGTGTTGGCGGTGGCGAAGTACAGCTCGCCGCCCTCGTCTTTGACGCCATGGCAGGAAAAGTGCAGCAGCAGCAGATCATCGGGCCGCCGGTCGGCGAAGAACTCCTCCACTGCCAGGTTGACCTCGTGGGCTGGCTCGTTCAGCAGGGTGCGCACCTCGAAGCCGCCGATCTGGGGATCGCGCAGCACGCCGGCCAGCGCCTGGGCGTCGCTGGCGGGGGCGCGCAGCTGCCGCAGCCCCGGGTCGGTGTAGTCGTCGCTGGCGACGATCAGGGCGCTGCGCGGGCCGTCCATCGTGCGGTCACCGGCTTTCGTGGCGGCGCAGCCACTCGTCGGTAAGCCGCCGCTGCTCGTTCGAGGACAGCCCGGTCAGCTCCAGGACGTCGCCGTCGAGCTCGAGCTTGATGCTGCGCTGCGGAGCGCCGGCAAGCCATGCCCGAACTGCGGCCACAACAGGGGAGAGCAGCCCGGACTGGGTGACGGTGACGGCCAGCGCACCAAGCGCGGCCAGCTCCACCGCCCTGGTTCCCGGCGGGGGCTGGCCTGCCCGTGGCTGCTCGACCGCCTCGACGTCGAGGTCGAGCAGCTCGCGGCGAAGCTGCAGGGTGGCCTCGGCGACCTCCTCGGCGTCGGTGTCGGCCCCGACGGCGAGTTGGATGCCGAGCGTCGCCGGTCGCTCTTCCATGCCCCACCCCTCACCTCCCAGGCCCAATCCGGGGGCCTGCGACACCCGATCATAGTGGGGTGAGCCGTCGGGAGGAAGTTATTTGTGTGGTACGTCACGGGTGCCCTGTGCGATCCGTCACACCTGAGTAAGTCTTTGAGAGCTGTCATGCGGCCTGGGCCAATACTCGCGCGGGTCGGCGTCTGCGGGCCAGGCGTCGGGTCATCACCGCGATCATCGCCCACTTGACCATGGCCTCGTGATGGGCGGGCAGGCGCTCGTAGTCCCGCACGGTGCGGCGGTGCTTGGCGATCCACGCAAACGTTCGCTCCACCACCCATCTGCGTGGCAGCACCTCGAAGGTCGACTGGCCCGGGTGCTTGCGGACGACGTCGATCACCAGGTGCCGCACGCCGGCGGCCCAGGCGACCAGCTTGCCGGCGTAGCCGCCGTCGGCCCATACCCGGCGGATGCCGCGGTAGCCGGCGCGCAGCCGCCACAGCAGCGGCCGGGCGGCGTCGCGGTCTTGCACACAGGCGGCGGTGACCAGGACGACCAGCAGCAGCCCCAGGGTGTCCACGGCCAGGTGGCGTTTGCGGCCGTTGACCTTCTTGCCGGCGTCAAAGCCGCGGCTGGCCCTGGGGACGGTGTCGGCGGCGCGGACCGACTGCGAGTCGATGATCGCCGCGGACGGGGCCGGCGTGCGGCCGGCGGCGACCCGGACCTGGTCGCGTAGCGCGTCGTGGACGCGGTCCAGGGTGTGGTCGCTGGCCCACTTGGCAAACCACCAGTAGACCGTCTGCCAAGGTGGGAAGTCACCGGGCAGCAGCCGCCAGGCGCCGCCGCTGCGGACCAGGTAGCGGATGGCGTCGACGATCAGGCGCAGGGAATGCTTGGGCGGGCGGCCGCCGTGGGGGCGGGCGGGTGGGTCAAGCAGCGGTTGGATGATCGCCCATTCCTGGTCGGTCATGGACGAAGGGTAGCTGGCCTGCCGGTGGGGTGCTGGCTGGGCAGCGTGGGCCGCGAGCGGGTACAACGGCATCGGAGGCTCCTGGTCGGGCTGGATGGTGGGTCACCTCAGTCCGTACCAGGAGCTTCTTTGCTGGTCACCTACTGGTCATTGCGGACGGGACCGACAGCACCTCGCTCGGTGACCATCGAATCCCGAACCAGTTGTCAAACACTCACTTAGGGATTGGTCTGGCTGGTCTGGTTCTTAAACGTCCGCCGGTGCTGCGTTGGCGCGACCCCCACCAGCCGCGCGAAGTGGTGTCGGGACTATCAACAGCCACCCTCCGCGTTCCAGGTCACCTCGTCCGGGCGCTGACCTTCAGGTTTCGCGCGGGTGCTGAGGTGGCTGGTTGCTGAGCCGCAAGGGCCCTCCCAGCAGGGAGAATGCGGCTTGCTGAAGGTCACGTTCCCTGGCCGAGGAGGGCACCCCGGCGGGTGCAGGCTACCAAGTCCAGCTGCCACTCCAACGCCAGGCCCAGATGCCATCGCAGCTCGTCCAGTCCCTCGGACGGTGACCACTCCGGGTGGCGCGGGGCCGTTTGGATTGATCTAGAGTAAGCCGGTGACTGAGATCGTGGAGGGCACCTTCGATCCGGCGGACTTCAGCGACGAGCTGGCGGCCGCCGCGAGCAACCTCGACGTGGGCACGCGGCTGCGGTTCGAGAACGACCGGATCAAGGTCTGGGAGATCACGCTCGCCCCGGGCGAGCGCTGCCCCTTCCACGTCCATACCCGCCGCTACTTCTGGACCGTCACGGCGGGGGGCATCGGCCGGCAACGTTTCCCAGACGGAACCCTCAGCGTCCGACGGTACGAGGTCGGCGACACCCAGTACCTGGAGCAGTCCGCCGCGGACCCGATGATCCACGACCTGGAGAACGCCGGCGACAGCACCCTGCAATTCGTCACTGTGGAACTGCTCCACTGAATGGAGGTGCCGTGTCCTTCACCGTCGCCAAGTTCCTCGACGTCTCCCAGGGAGTCCAAGAGAACCAGTTCACGGTCGGGTCGCGAGAGGAGAAGAAATCCTTGGAGGAACTCGACCCGGTTTACCGGCAACTGCTCGACAAACCGGTGACTGCCGTGATCGCCGTCATGGGCGGCGACGGCCGACCCTGGCTTACCCCGGTCTGGTTCAACTACGAGGGCGGCAAGGTGCTGCTCAACCTCGCCGAGCACCGCAGAAAGACTGAGTGGATCCGGCGCAACCCGCAGATCACCATGCTCCTCCTAAACCCCGAGAACCCGTACCACTGGGTGAGCATCAAGGCCACCGCCGAGCGCGAGATCCATGAGGACGACCCCACCCATGGGCAGCGGGCGGTCGACACCATCGACCAGGCGTGGACCAAGTACTCCGGCAACCAGCCGCCCTACGGCCTGCGGGACCCCGGCATGAACGAGCGGCGCGTGCTGTTCGAGTGCCGCGTCGACCGGGTCGCCACCTTCGGCCAGCCCTAACGCGCCGGACGCGGTTGAGCGGTTGGCCGAGGGTCGCGGTGGTCGGGGGCTCGCTCGGCGGGCTCACCGCCGCCCTCGTCCTGGCTGACCTCGGCTGCCAGGTGGACGTGTTCGAGCGGTCGACCGCGGACCTGGAGGGCCGGGGCGCCGGGATCGTGGTGCTGGAGACGACTACCCGCTACTTGCGCGAGCGGACGGATCTGGACCTGGAGCGGATCACCACCTCGACCGGCTTCCTGCGCTATCTCGGCGGCGACGGGGCCGTCGTCTACGAGGAGCCGCGTCGCTACCGGTACTCGGCATGGCACACCCTGCACCGGGCGCTGCTCGGCTGCCTTGACCGGCGCCGCTATCACCTCGGCATGGAGATGGTCGGCTTCCAGCAGGAGGGGGACCACGTGGTGGTGCGGTTCGCCGATGGCTCCTCGACAGCGCATGATCTCCTTGTCTGCGCCGACGGCATCGCCTCCACGGCCCGTGCCCGGCTGCAGCCGCTGGCCTTGCCGTCCTACGCGGGCTACGTGGCCTGGCGGGGCACGGTCTCGGAGCGCCGGCTCAGCCGCCATGTCCTGGAGCTGCTCGCTGACTCGATCGTCTATCAGGTCATCCCCAACAGTCATATCCTGCTCTACCCCATCCCCGCTCTGGACGGGTCGGTGGAGCCGGGCCGCCGGCTCGCCAACTTCGTCTGGTACCGCAACTACACCGTCGGTGACGAGCTCGACGACCTGATGACCGATCAGGAGGGCGTCCGGCACGGTCTCACCCTTCCGCCGGGCGTTCCCTGCCAGGCGCACGTGCTGGCGCTGCGGGCCGCTGCCAGCGCCGACCTCGCCGCACAGTTCGCCGAGGTCGTGCACCAAACGGAGCGTCCGTTCGTCCAGGTCATCTTCGACATCGAGGTCTCGCGGATGGCGTTCGGCCGCGTCTGCCTGATCGGTGACGCGGCCTTTTCCTTGCGTCCGCACGCCGCCGCCGGGACGGCCAAGGCAGCGGCCGACGCTTGGGCGCTGGCGGAGGCCCTTGAGGCGGCGCGGGGCGACGTCGAGGTGGCACTGCCGGGGTGGGAGCGCCGGCAGCTCGCGCTCGGAAGGGCCGTGCTCGACCGGACCCGCCGCAACGGCAACAAGTCGCAGTTTGAGGGTGCGTGGCGCCCAGGGGACCCGGAGCTCGCCTTCGGCCTGCACGCGGCGGGTCGTTGACAGCACGCGGACGGTGACAACGCCGCACCAACAAGCCATGAGACAGCGTTCGCCAACAGCAGCAACTATCACCTGTTGGTGACAGTTGGTCGGAAAAGTGGAGGTGGGGGGACTCGAACCCCCGTCCCATGACGTCGTCCCAGGGCTTCTCCGAGCGCAGCCACCGGGTGAATCTCGGACCTGGGTTGTCCGGTGGCACCGCATCCAGGCCCCAGCCCGCTTCAATGTTCCCGAACGAGAACGGGCCCCCCGTCCGGGTGGAGCCTGCTATCGACGCCCTATCCGCTCCCACAGGCAAAGAGCGGAGGACGGCTACCTAAGCGAAGTTAGGCAGCGAGCGCGTAGTTGTTCTTGGCGCTTATAGCGTTCGCGGTTTGATACGGAGCCCCGCGAACTCCGGCTCGCTTCCCCTGAGTCGATCCGCCACGGTCGAACCCAGGCACCCCCATATGTAGTTGTGTCGCTTCTGTCCGCTCCTGGCAAGCAGCCGGACACCCTCATTGTATCGACCGGCCGCCACCGATGGCTCAGCCGGCGCGGACCCGCGCCTTGCGAACGCGGTCCATCTCGCGGGCGGCGTCCCGCTGGGCGATCGCCTGGCGCTTGTCGTAGGCGCGCTTGCCCCGTGCGACTGCCAGCTCGACCTTGACGAGCTGCTGCTTGAAGTACAGCCGCAGCGGCACCAGCGTGAGCCCGCGCTCGGCGACCCGCCGGGAGAGCTGGTCGATCTCCTTGCGGTGGAGCAGGAGCTTGCGGGGCCGGGTGGGCTCGTGCCCGTCGTAGCCGGTGTGCGAGTACGCCGGGATCTGCATGTGCAGGATGACCTCGCCGTCCTCGACCACGGCGTAGGCATCCTGGAGCGAGGCGCGACCCTCGCGCAGGGTCTTCACCTCGCTGCCGCGCAGCGCGATGCCAGCCTCGAAGGTGTCAAGGATCTCGTAGTCGTGCCTGGCACGGCGGTTGCTGGCCACCGTGCCAGGTGGCTGGCGTCTGGGCATGGCTACACGCTACACGCGAACGTACTTGCGCAGGGCGAGAAGGCTCGCGAGCGCCGAGGCGATCACGCCGAGGAACAGCAGCACCACGCAGGACTCGTAGAACTCGTGCATGCCGGCGATCGGCAGCAACTGGAGGAACGAGACCTGGTGGCGGACCCGGCCGAGATAGTACATACCACCGCCGAGGAGACCGAACGCGACCATCGTCCCGAGCAAGCCGGCGACCACACCTTCCGCCAGGAACGGCAGACGGATGTAGGTGTTGCTGGCCCCGACCAGCTTCATGATCTGCGTCTCCTTGCGCCGGGCGAAGGCGGCGACGCGAACGGTCACCGCGATCAGCACGACGGCGGCCATCCCGAGCACGGCCGACAGCACGAAGAAGGAGTTCTTCAGCATGTTCAGGATGGCGAACAGCCGCTCAACGAGCTTGCGCTGGTCGACCACGGAGTCGATGCCGGCGTTGCAGATCTCCTTGCCACGCGAGTCGGTCTTGCCGGAGCAGAACAGGTCATGCACCTGGTCGAACTGGTTCGGGTCGCGCAGCTTGACCCGGTAGCTCTCCGGCAGAACGCTGGCGGTCACGTTGCGGACCATGTCGGGCGAATCGCGGAACTGGTCCTTGAAGCGCTGGTACGCCTGCTGCTGCGACTCGTAGAAGACGGTCTCGACCGCGGGCAGGGCGCGGATCTGGCCGCCGATGCTCTCTCGCTGCTGCGGGGTGATCTTCTTGGCCAGGAAGACCGACACCTCGATCTTGTCCGACCAGTAGCCGCCCCACAAGTTGACCTGCTTGCCCGCCAGCAGGGCGATGCCGAACAGGGTGAGGCTGATGGCCACGATGATGACCATGGAGCCGGCAAGCAGCAGGTTGCGACGGAACCCTCGGTACGCCTCGGCGACGATGTAGCGGATCCTAGCCAAGGTCGTACACCCCTTGCTCCTGGTCGCGGATGACCTTGCCATGCTCCAGCTCGATCACGCGTCGGCGCATGGTGTCGACGATCCGCTCGTCGTGGGTGGCCATGACCACGGTCGTGCCCGTCCGGTTGATGCGCTCGAGCAGCTTCATGATGTCCTGGGAAGTGGTGGGGTCCAGGTTCCCGGTGGGCTCGTCACAGAGCATCAGCAGGGGCCGGTTGACGAACGCGCGAGCGATCGAGACGCGCTGCTGCTCGCCACCGGACAGCTCGTGCGGGAAGCGGTCGGCCTTGTCGTGCAGCCCCACCAGCTTGAGCACCTCGGGGACGGTGCGGTCGATGGAGTGGCGACGCGCACCGATCACCTCGAGCGCGAAGGCGACGTTCTCACGAACCGTCTTGTTCGACAGGAGCTTGAAGTCCTGGAAGACGCAGCCGATCGCGCGGCGCAGCGCCGGCACCTTCCATGAGGCGAGCCGGTTCAGCTCCTTGCCGGCCACCCAGAGGCGTCCGGCGCTGGGCCGCTCCTCTTTGATGAGCATGCGGATGAAGGTCGACTTCCCGGAACCGGACTGGCCGACGACGAAGACGAACTCGCCCTTGCCGATGTCGACGGTGACGTCGTCGAGGGCGATGACTTCATTGCCGTAGACCTTGGTGACGTGGTCGAGTGTGATCACGGCTGCGAGCAACCTTTCGCTCTCGGGGGCCCCGCATGGCTGGGGGGAATGGAGCCCACGTGGGCCTTCGGCCGGTGGAAGACGTTATCAAAGACAGTACGGTCGTACATAACCGCGCTACCTCGTCTGGCGGAAACGCCGGATGCCGACGGCCACGCCAGGCAGTACGAGGACGGCGAGCCCCAGGGCGCTCAACGCGTTGCCGCCCATCTCCACCGAGGTGTCGTCGTAGGTCAGCCGGACGTGGGCCTGGGTGGGCACGACCACCATCAGCCCTGGTGAGAGTTGCCACGGGCCTTTGGCGCCCTGGACATGCCAGTTGGGGAAGTAGGAGACCTTGATGATGTGGGGCTCGCCGATCCGGTCGGTGGTGAAGTCGATGGTCCCGTCCTTCTGGGTCGACGCGATCTCGCCGGGCCGCTCCAGGGGCTGGTGCGGCAGGGTCTTGACCGGCAGCTTGCCGGGGTCGGCGAAGGCGGCCCGCGCCGCCGGGTCGCTCTTGGAGGCGAACGCCAGCGGCGTGTCGAGCCATTGGGTGTTCCGGTACCAGGTCAGCGCGTTGTCGCGCCAGTCGGGGTCGTCGAACAGCACCGGCCGGTACGGCGGCACCTCGACGATATTGCCGTCGCCGACCTCGTAGATCGTGAAGTGGCCGCTGGTCGCCACGACCTTGAGCCCAGCCTGCTTGGCAGCCTCCTTGGTCTGGTCGGTGTAGGCGACGTACCAGCGCACGCCGAACATGCGCAGGTGCTCGAGCCCGGTCTTGAAGTCGAAGCCGGGGTACTGGATGCCGGGCACGGCCTGGGTCGCCGTCTGCGAGGTCTCGGCCTGGTTGATGAAGTGGAAGGGGGCGTTGAGGGACGACTCGATCAGCAGGCCCTCCATGGAGTCCTGCGTGCTGAAGGCCGGGATGTTCTCGAGCGTCCTGGTCGTGCCCATGCGCTCGTAGTCCCGGCTGAATTCCCACATGACGCGGCCGTGGGGCAGCCGGTCGAGGGTGTGGAACAGGGCGACCGCCTGCGGCCAGTCGGGCTTCACCTCGAAGCCCGAGTAGTTGTACTCGGTCCAGCCGGGCACGTCGCCGCGGGTGCGGTAGGCGGAGATGATCGGGGTCAGGGCCAGAGCGAGCACCACCACCACGTAGCCGATGCGCACGGGCATGCCCGACCAGCGCCGCAGCAGCTCGGTCACCCGGCCGATGATCACGGCCGCGCCGTAGGCGGCCACCAGCAGCTCGCACAGGTAGATCAGCGGCAGCATGCGGGCGTTCCAGATCGCCCCGGCGGGGATGACGTGGGGCAGCGTCACGTACGCGAAGGCCGCGAGCATCGCCGGCCAGGCGAACAAAAGGATCCGGCGCTCGCCCCGCGCGATCGCGGCGACGAGCCCGATGGCGGTCAGGATCAGGTAGGGGCGGATGGGGCTCGGGAGCAGGTAGGTGTAGTTGGTGAGCTGGTCCCATTTCATGTGCGCGGTGTAGGACTGCCGGAGGATGAACGGCAGTCCCCAGAACGCGGTCAGGCAGAACGCCACCCCGAAGATCAGCAGCAGGCGCAGCAGTGCCTGCCTGGCGGCGCGCAGCGGCGTCTTCATCACCAGCATGGAGCTGGCGAGCACCAGCGAGATGGTGGTGAGGATGTGGGTGAGCACCACCCCCGCCATGATCACCGAGGCGAGCCGCCAGCCCTTGCGCTCCTCCACCGACCGGTACAGGACGGCCAGCGCCAGCGGCAGCAGCGCGAACGACAGCGCGAAGGAGAACTCCCCCGCCATGGTGCTGGCGATATTGCCACCCCAGATGTTGAACTGATCGGCTTCCGCCGGGCCGATCTGCTTCATCATCAGGAAGACCACGCTGCCGCACGCCGCCAGCAGCGGCGCGGGCTCGCGCAGGCGCAGCACCTTGAAGGCCGCCCAGCAGGTCAGGGGAAGCAGGAACGGACCGCCGGCGGTTACCAGCTTGAAGGCGATCTGGTTGCCGAGCAGCGGCGTGAGCGCGGCGATCGACAGATACGGCAGCGGGAAGTAGAACGTCAGCATCGGGAGGCCCGCGAACCATCCCGGCGCCCAACCGGTGATCCTGTGGTGCGGCAACAGGTCCGTGCGCAGGAACGTATCGATGTAATGATGCGAGCCCATGTCCCCGCCCGCTGCGGTCGTGCGGGACAGGATAAGGTTCAGGTGCATGACCTTGACGAGGACGAGGTAGATGGCGGCGAACGTGACGACCGTGAGGACCCGGTTCACCATCGTCGCTCGGGCTCGGGCCGCGGAGAGCCCCTCGTGCCGTTGCTCCTGCCTCGGTGCAGCGATCGTTGCCAAGCCCGCTCCCTCGAATCGGCCGGAAGGTATGTGCCTATGAAAGCAGGTACCGCTTGGTAATGCCGCCACCGGTCACATCGCACAAAGCGAGCGAGTTTCCCCCCTGGGCCGGCACGTGGCTCCCAGCGGGCGACCTCGTGCTGGATGGCGGGCAGGTCGCGACGGTCTCGTTCGACCGCGATGGGCGCTGCCGCCTGCTGCTGGCCCTGGACCGTCCAGCGGAGGTCGAGGACGTGGCGGCGTTGGAGGAGGCGGCGGACGCACTGCCCTACCTCCGCCTCAACGACCTGGAAGGCGGTGCGGGCTATCCTGCCCGCCACGCCGAGGTGTTCGCGTTGCCGGAGCCATTGCCCAGCTTCGCCTTCAATTCGAGCGCCCGCGTCGAGTTGGTCGCCCGCCCCGGCGGCCGCCGCCTCCCCACCCGCCTCGGTACCTTCGGCCTCGCCGCGACTACCACGCTCATAGGTGCGTCGTCCCCGGAGAAGCTCGAGCGGTTCGCGCCGGAGGCGCGCGCGGGGGACGAGCCTGCCGAGGTCGAGGAGGCGCCCGCGGTGGCGCCGCCCGAGGCGGTGGCGCCTGGGGCGGTTGGGGCGCGGCTGGCGGCAACCGGCGTGCCCGGGGGCACGCTCGCGCTGATTGCGCTCGGGCTCGCCTTCGCGGTGTTCGTGGGCGTCTTCGTCGCGCAGACGTGGGCGCTGCACCGGCACTTCGGCACCTACGGCTTCGACGTCGGCATCTACGACCAGGGCACCTGGTTGCTGTCTCGCCTCCGAGCCCCGTTCGTGACCGTCCGGGGCCTCAACCTGTTCGGCGAACACGCTTCCTACATCCTGATCCTGGTCGCGCCGCTGTACCGGCTCTGGGCGGACCCTCGGCTGCTGCTCCTGCTCCAGGCGATCGCCCTGGCCCTGCCAGCCTGGGTCGTCTACCGGCTCGGCACCAGGCATCTCGGCAACCCCGCCGCCGGGCTCGCGGTCGCCATCGCCTACCTCGCGTTCCCCGCCATGCAGTGGGCGCTGACCTGGCAGTTCCATCCTGAGACCCTGGCCGCCGGGTTCCTCGCGCTGGCCGCGCTCGCCGCCGACGGTCGCAGGACCCGGCTGATGGCCGTCTGGCTCGGCCTCGCCCTGCTCTGCCGCGAGGACGTCGGGCTGGTGGTCGCCGGCTTCGGCGGCCTGCTCATGCTCACCGGGCAGCGCACCGTCGGCCGGCGGGTGCTCATCGCCGGCCTGATCTGGTGGGTGCTGGCTACCTTCCTGTTCATCCCCTGGGCGAACGGCCGCCAGACCAACCTGTTCGAGATCAACTACGGCATCACCGGCGTCGGTCCGATCGCCCTGCTGAAGGCCTTGCCGTCGATGCTCGGCAGAGCGCTGGCCACCGCCCTGTCCAACCAGGGCCTCGGCTACTTGCTGCTGGTGCTGGTGCCGCTCCTCGGCCTGCCGCTGCTGGCCCCCAAGGCGCTGCTGCCGGTCGCGCCGGCGCTGTTCCTCAACCTCGCCGCGATCCCGCCGGAGCAGCACCAGATCCGCTACCAGTACCTGGCCACCTCCGCGCCGTTCCTGGCGATCGCGGCCATCGCCGGTCTTCAGGTCGTGGCCGGCAGGCGGCGGGCGCTCCTGGCTCCACTGCTGGTCGCGCTGGTGATCGCCGCGCTGGTGATGGACCAGCGCTACGGCCCGGCGCCCTGGTCCCACAACAAGATCGTCGCCACCGCCTCCCCCGCCGACCAGGCCAGGCGCCAGGCGCTCGCGATGATCCCCGCCGACGCGCCCGTCAGCGCCCAGTTCAACCTCGTGCCCCAGCTCAGCCACCGTGTGAAGATCTTCGAGTTCCCCAATCCGTTCCGGGCGGCGAACTGGGGGTTGAACGGCGACGTCCACACCGCCGCCGACCAGGACGGCCTGCGCTACGTGGTGGTCGACCGCAGCCTGCTCGACAAGGATCAGCAGACCCTGCTCAGAGACCTCCAGGCGAGTCCCGACTGGGCCACCAAGCTGGACTCGAACAACGTCGTGCTGCTCGAGCGGCAAGGCGCGGGAGGGACGCGATGAGCGCGCCGGCGCTCACCATCGTGTTCCCGTGCTACAACGAGGCCGGCCGGCTGCCCGGCACGCTGGAGCGATACCTCGCCACCTTTCCGGACGACCCGGCGGCGGTGGAGTTCGTGATCGTCGACGACGGCTCGACCGACGCGACCTTCGCCGTCGCCGAGAAGACCGCCACCGGCGATCCAAGGGTGCGCGTGCTGCGCTCCGAGCCGAACCATGGCAAGGGCTTCGCGGTGCGAACCGGCGTCCTGTCCGCCGAGGGCGAGCTGGTGGTGTTCACCGACGCCGACGGCTCCTACGGCCCCGACCAGGTCGAGCAAGTGGTCCAGGCGCTGGAGCGGGCCCCGGTCGCCATCGGATCCCGCACCGCCACACCCCCGCCTGGCGCCGCGGGATCCGAGGCGCCAGGGGCGCCCGGCGCCGCGGCGCCGCGAGGGCTCGGGCCTGCGCTCCGGCGCGCGGCGAGCCGGGTGTTCAACGCCGCCATGCGGCTCGCGCTCGGCCTCCCATTCCATGACACCCAGTGCGGCCTCAAGGGCTTACGCCGCGAAGCGGCCAGGTCACTGTTCGGGCGCGCCCGCCTGGACGGGTTCGCCTTCGACGCCGAGATCCTCTTCCTGGCCCGCCGCCTCGGCTACGAGGTGGTCGAGATCCCCGTCCAGGCCAGAGACCGCGACGGCAGCAAGGTGCGGCTGGCCGTGGACGCGCTGCGGATGCTCACGGAGGTGTGGTCGGTCCGCCGGGCCGCCGCCCGTGGCGTCTACGATCAGATGCGGGTCCGGGACCACACCGGCTGACGTTCACCGGTCATCTCACCCGGCGAGCCATGCTCTGGCGGCGCCACGAACACCCAGCGCTTGTAGGTCGTGAACCGGAACAGCATGCCGAGCACCAGGCCGGCGACCTGCGCCACGTTGAACCACAGCACACCGGACCGCCCCAGCGGCCCCATCACCAGCCAGATGCAGGCCAGCGCGATCAGCAGGCCGACGCCGTTCAGCACGAAGAACAGCGCGTACTCGCGGCCGAGGCCGGTGCGTGCGCGGTGCCGGAAGGTCCAGTAGCGGTTCATGAAATAGGAGGAGGTCGCCGCGATCGTCACCGACACCGTCTTGGCCAGGTACTGGTTGGTGTGGAGCCCGACGTGCAGGAGGTTGGCCACGCCGAAGTCCAGGCCAGTGTTGAAGGCGCCGACGATGCCGAACTTGGTCAGCTCGTGGACGAGCATCCGCCAGCGGTGGTACAGGCTCATCACCGCGGTCATCCGTTCATCTCCCACGGGATCTCGAGCAGACCTGAGGGCGGGCAACGATGCGATCGCAACTGGTCTCCTGGAAGTGAATGGGTCTCCAACACTAGCGCAATCACTTTGGGCAAATCGGTCATCGGGATCACGAATCGGCATCGGTCACTCGGCAATCCTGCCCAGTGCCTGGCAAGTTCCGCACCGGGACAGTATCCGTCATGTCGCCGCGGACCGCCGCGCGACGGGATCAGCCCGGAGCCACCCGGCGTGCCACCACGATCCCGTCGACGTCGAAGACGATCCTGAAGGGCCCTCCGGTGGTCACCAGCCGATCGTAGAGGCCCTGCTGCGCGCCGTTCAGGGTGATGTCCAGCACCAGGTAATCGGCGGTCTCCGGGTCGGGCGGGTTCTCACCGTTGGCGCCCCAGTTGGTCGGCACCCACGGGTTGGGGAACTCGTAGATGTGGACCCTGTGGGTGAGGTGCGGCACCAGGTTGTAGGTGGCCGACACCCCCGCCCCGGCGGGTACAGATGCCCGAGTCGTACTGCCTGCCGAGCGGCGAGGGCGACCAGACCACATTGGCCGCCAGCGAGGTCACCAGGATCAGCCCGACCAGCAGGCGCCGCACGACGACCCTGCCACCCAGCCGCGCGCACGACTCCACCGTGGCCAGGAACACCGCCGCGATCACGATCGAGCTGTAGTGGTAGCGGATGTCGTGCGTGAGCGAGTGCCCGGAGATCGAGTTGACCGCGGCCTGCGGGAGCCCGATGAGCAGCACCTCGAGCGCCGCCAGGGGCATGAACGCCACCGGCACCAGCAACTGGCGGTAGTAGGTGAGCCGGTCCGGCTGCGTGACCAGCGAGAAGAACCTGCCGGGATGGGTGATGAGGTTGACCGCGATCGCGCTGAGCGAATCACCGAATCCCGGGAACAGCTCCCGCACGTAGAACGGACTCGACCCGCCGTTGGCGATCGGGATGATCACCTTGGTGGCCAGCAGGAACCAGCCCACCCCGGCCACGCACGTCAGCGCCCCGGCCCGGCGCCGCCCACGGATCGCGAGCGCGAGGCCGAGCGCCGCCACCGCCAGCGCCGCGTCCTCCTTGCAGAGCAGCGCCACCGCCACCGCCACCGAGAACCAGCCCCAACGCGCACGGGTCGCCAGCCACCACGCGAACAGCAGCGGCGTGATGATCAGCGCATCCGGGTGGAAGTGCCACCAGTTGATCCATTCGAGCGACGGGTAGAGCAGGTAGCTCGCCGCCAGCCCGAGCGGCAGCCACCGGCTGGCCAGCCGGTCGCGCGCCAGGAGCCAGATCGGCAGCGCCCCGAGCGCCATCCAGATCGTTTCGACCAGGTAGAGGAAATGCGGACCGGCGCCCAGCCAGTAGAACGGGACGAACGCCAGCGCGATCACGTTCACGTGGTGCGCGAAGAAGTTCAGGCCTCGGACCGTGTCGAACGGGTTCTTGAACCGCGAGAGCAGCCAGATCCCCTGGTCGTAGATGCCCATGTCGAAGCCGAACGTGCCGAAGTTCGTCTGCTGCATCCACGTGAGCGTCCCGAACACGATCACGTACAGCGCGATGAGGGCCGCCAAGGCCACCGCCGGGGCCAGCTCCGCCGGCCGCGGCTCGGTGCGGGCGGTGGTCCCGCGCGACCGCCGCTCGGCGGCGTTGGACGGCTCCGCCTCGGGCGGCGTCGTGGTCGCAGCGCTGGGCCGCGTGCGGGCTCGAAGGAACGACTGCGCAAATGCGCGAGAACGAATGAGCACGGCGGAGTATACGGCCAGGACCAGGGTCAATGGATGCGGCCTGCTCCTGCTCCCGCCTCCGATTCCGTCGGCCCGCCGCGGCGAGCTGCGCCGCACCCGCACTGCCTACCCTTGCTCCCCACCTTCGCTTCCGCCGCTCCGCACCGCGGCGCGGCGGCGCAGCTCGGCGGCGACGAACTGGTCGAGATCCCCATCCAGGACCGCCTGGACGTTGCCCGTCTCGACCCCGGTCCGGTGGTCCTTGACCAACTGGTAGGGGTGCAGGACGTACGAGCGGATCTGGTTCCCGAAGGCGATCCCGCGCCGCTCCCCACGGAGCGCCGCGAGCTGCTGCTCCCGCTCCTTCCTGGCGCGCTCGGCCAGCCGTGCCGCCAGGATCTTCAGCGCGATCGTCTTGTTGGCGAGCTGCGACCGCTCGTTCTGCACCGCCACCACGATGCCCGTCGGCAGGTGCGTGATGCGCACCGCCGAATCGGTGGTGTTGACCCCCTGGCCGCCGGGGCCGGACGAGCGGTAGATGTCGATCCGCAGGTCGCTCTCGTCGATCTCCGGCGCGTCCTCGTCGTCCAGCACCGGGATCACGTCGACCGCCGCGAACGAGGTATGGCGCCGCCGCGCCTGGTCGAACGGCGAGATCCGCACCAGCCGGTGCGTCCCGGCCTCTGCCGACAGCAGGCCGTAGGCGCGCGGGCCCTCGATCGTGAGCGTCACCGACTTGATCCCGGCCTCGTCGCCCTCCTGGTAGTCGTTGACGGTGACCTTGAAGCCACGGCGCTCCGCCCAGCGGGCCTCCATGCGCCAGAGCATCTCCGCCCAGTCCTGCGACTCCGTGCCGCCCGCCCCAGGGTGGATGGTCGCGATCGCGTCGCGGTCGTCGTACTCACCGCTCAGCAACGCGAGCACCTCGAGGTCGTCGACCTTGGCCGTCAGCTCCTCCAGCCCCTGCCGCACCTCGGCGGCGGAGGCGTCGTCCTCCTCCTCGATCGCCAGCTCGTTCAGCGTCTCCAGATCGGAGAGCTGCCGCGAGAGCCGCTCCACCTCGTCGAGATCAGCCTCCACCGACGCCATTCGGCGCATGACCCTGCGAGCGCGGTCGGGGTCCTCCCAGAGGTCGGGAGCCGCCGACTGCTCACGTAGCGCGCTCAGCTCCCGCTGCTTGGCGTCCAGGTCAAAGGAACTCCTTTGCGTCCGCGAGGCGCTTTGCCAGCGCGGCGAGCTCCGGCGCGTGATCGGTGGGCATGATGCTCCGCTCTCCATGTCGACGACGAACCTCCTCATCCTACCGGCCAGCGCTCCGCCCGCCGGGCCTCCTCAGCCTGCACCGCCCCGTCTCGAGGTTCCCACCGCCTCAAGGCTCCCGCAGCAGAGGTTCCTGCCGCATCAGGGCTCCAGCAGCAGGTTCCTGCTGCATCAAGGCTCCAGCAGCTCGGCGGTGGCCGTCGCGCTCCCGACCATCTCCGGCGCGACCACGTGCAGGTAGCGCAGGAACGCCGCTGGCGTGGCGGCGCGAAGCTCCACGGTCACCTTCGGGCCGGCCGGCGCACGCTCGACCCGCACCGACCCGGGCACCACCCGCTCGAGCCCCGAATCGCCGGCCACGTCCAGCAGGTATCGCCGCACCGTCGCCAGGGCTCGCGTATCCGAGATCGTGACCTGGCGGCCATCACTCGCGTAGAACGCCTGGAGGTCCACGTCGCTGGCGACCGCGATCGCCGCCCCGTCCGCCAGGTTGTCCAGCGCCCTGTGACCCAGGAACCAGTTGGAGGCATCCCATCCCAGCCCCAGCACCATCAGGATGAGCCCGACCAGCCCGACCAGCAGGATGAGGATCTGGCCCTCCTCACCTGTCGCCTTCGGATCGGCTTCGTCGCCATCGCTCCGGCGCCGGACGCACGGGTCCATGCCCCTCATGGAACGATGCCTCGGTAACGGTCCACGCGGGTGTGGTGGGTCGCCCCGATCGGGAGGTCCGGGCCGGCGACGGCGCCGATGAACGGAAGCCGAGCGACCGGAACGCGGTAGGTGACCCGAACCACGACCTCCGCGCCAGGCCCGATGCCCGCGAGGCATCCCGAAGCCTGGCTGGTGCACTCCGCTCGAACTTGGAGCCGCGCCCGAGGATCGCCGGCCGCATACCCGTAGTTCTCCAGCACCTCCTGATAGGCGAGCGCGGCCCTCCGCTCCGCGTCCTCGGCCGTGGCCGCCGTCACGTACACACGACCAACCTCCCGCGCCGCCGTCGACACCGCCAGCAGGGCGCGCTGCACGTCGGCCATCACGACGATCGCGTACACCAGCGGCACCACAAGTGCCAGGAACACCAGCACGAACTCGATGACCGCCGCTCCCCTCTCCCCCTCCGACGCGGGTCCGGCGAGTCCGGCCCGACCTCCGGGTCTCATCCGCCCACCTCGTCCGCGCCCGCACCTGTGGCCGCGGCCGCGCCGGTCGATCCCGCGGAACGTGGTTCGCCCACGACCCGGAGGTCCTCCTCCTTGTGCATCGCGGCGGTCATGTGGACCTCGAGCCCGGGGAGCCCCGGGACGAACGACGGCAGGGTCGCATCGGCCCGCAGCACCACGAGCCCGCTCTCGACCGCGCCGCGGACCGGCACGGTCTCCGCGATCCGTCGGCCGAGCGCCTCCCGCAGCAGCTTGCCCGCGGCGCGTTGGCCATCGGCGGTCGTTCGACCCGACGTCGCCGCTACCCGGGCGCCCTCCGACAGCGAGCCCATGACCACATTGCGCTCGTACAGGAACAGCGCGAACTGCGCCACCGCCATCGCGACCACGACCGCCAGCGGCGCCACCAGCGCGAACTCGACCACCGCCGAACCGCTCTGGCGCGAAGGTCCCTGCCGCCACCACCCCCGTCGGGGAGGTCGATGGCACCGCCTGGGACACCGGTCTCGGGCGGGCGGCGGGGGGCGCCTCTCACCATCTTCGACAGGCACCGGCTCACCCGCCAAAGCTGAGGTCGTTCAGGAAGCGGTCGAGGATGCCCCGCAGCGCGCTGCTGGTGATGCCCCAGACCAGCAGCACGAGCGAGACGGTCATCGCCGTGATCAGCACCCAGCCGGGGACGTCGCCGGACTCGTCTCCCAGCCTGACCAGCAGGCGAGTGACGAGACGGTGGATCGTGAACATTGACCCTGCCTCCTATCGTTCTCGCCCCCTTGGCCATTGGTGCACCCTCACCGAGCGATCTCGATCAGCGTGAGAAAGCCCGGATACAGCGCGAACAGCACCACAACCGGCATCAACAGGAAAACGACCGGCACGAGCATGTAGACCTCGCGCCTGCCGCCCGCTTCGATCAGCTCGCGTTTGTGCTGCTCCCGTACATCCGTCGCCTGCGCCCGCAACACGTCCGCCAAGGGCGTGCCGCGCTCCACCGCCACCACCAGCCCGTCCACGAACCGGACCACCTGCGGGACCGGCACCCGAGCGGCCAGGCGCTCCAGCGCCGCGACGAACGGCGCTCCGGCGCGCAGATCCGCGAGCACCAGCCCGAGTTCCCGGCTGAGCTCGCCGTGCGCCCTGGCGACGACCCGCTCGATCGCGGCTCGCGGCGCCTCGCCGGCGGTCACCGCCAGGCAGATCAGGTCCGCCAGCGCCGGAAGCTCCTCCAGCATGCGCGCCTGGCGGCGCTCGACCTGCTGGGTCAGGCGCCAATCACGGCCGAGGACGCCGCCGAGCAGGCCGAGGACGCCGGCCGCTGTCCCCGCGACGGCCGGCACCCCGCCCGACACGACCGGCACGATGAGCCCGACCGCGCTGGCCGCCGCGAGGCCGACGAGGCCCCAGAGCATCTGCTCGGCACGGAAACGCGGCACGTTCTCCGCGAGCCCCGCCTCGCGGAGACGCCGCGCAACCCCTGTCGCGCCCCCGAGACAGCGCTCGACGAGCTGCCCTCCCTCGTCGAGGATCGGCCGCAGCAGCCGATCGAGCATCGGGACCGGCACGAGCGGCGCCTCCTCGGTCTCCAGAAGCTGCGTCGACCGCGGTTCAAGGCCTCGCAGGTACGGGTCGAGGCGGGTCAGAAGGCGAGGGGCACGCCTGCCAGGTGCGCCCGAGCCGAGCAGTACCAGCCCGAACGCCATCGTCAGGCCGGTGAGCAGCGCCGCGGCGGGGCTCATCGCTCCGCCCTCATCGCAGGACACGCTCCTCGACGGGCAGGCGCCCGATCCGCAGCATCAGGCGGTAGCCCGCGGTCGCGAGCGCCGCCCCGACAGCGATGACCACGGCTCCCGCGGGACGTTGGTAGGCGGCCACGGCCTCTGGCTTGGTCGCCAGCAAGAGCAGCACCAGCCACGGCGTGCAAAAGGCCAGGCGCGCCGCCACGATCACCCAGCTCTGACGAGCCTCCAGCTCCCTGCGGACGCGGTGCTCGTCTCGGAGGAAGGCCGAGAGGGTTCGCAGCGTGCGACCAAGGTCGCTGCCGCCCACCTCCCGAGCCACCCTGAGTGCCTCCACGACCCGGTCGGCGGCCGGGTCCGCGAGCTCCTCCTTCAAGCGGTCGAGGGCTTCGCCGAAGCGTCCGGTCGCGTGGTAGGCCGCAGTGAAATGGACGAACGACTCACGCAGCGGATCGGGGCCCCGGTCGGCGAGGACCGAGACGGCGTCGGGGAGCGACATGCCGGCCCGCACCGCCGAGACGAGGTGATCGATCGCGTCGGGCCAGACTTCGCGCCGCTCCCGCACGCGCCGCCCGTACCGCGCCTTGAGCACCGCCACCGGCAGATAGCCGGCGAAGACCGCGAAGGCGAGCGCGAGCCAGACCGCATGCGTGATGGCGAGCAGCGCCAGCCCCGTGACCGTCCCGACCCCGGCGCAGAAGGCGAGCAGCTCGCCGACGGACACGCTGCCGGCACCCGCGCGGGTCATCCAGTCACGCACCCGCCTGCGGTGCTGCCGAGCCGAGCCAGGCCGCTGCGCGCCCGTGACTCCCAGGACCAGCATCAGCACGCCGGCCACCAGCAGGCTCGGGATCGCCACGATGACCGGATCGCTCACGAGGCCGCCCTCCTCATGCGCAGAGCACCTCGCCCAGATCGATGCCGGCGGCCAGGAAGCGCTCCTCGTGTGGCGGGTAGTGTCCGGTCCACAGCAGCTCGCCCGCTACCTGGCAGAACAGCGACTGCGACTCGATCTCTCCACCGGCCACCCGACCCGGCACGGCCAAGACCTCCTCGACCCGACGGCGCCCGTCGCCGCCGCACCGCATGAACACGATCAGATCGATGGCCGCCGCCACGGCCGGCACGATGAACCGGTGCGAGATGTTCTCGCCCGCCAACAACGGGAGCGTGGTCAGCTTGTCGAGCGCCTCTCGGGCGGAGTTGGCGTGCAGCGAGGTCATTCCGGCGATGCCGCTGTTCAAGGCGATCAGCAGGTCGAGCGCCTCCTCCTGCCGCACCTCGCCCACGATCAGCCGGTTCGGACGCATCCGCAGCGCCTCCTTGACGAGCCGGCGCTGCCGAATCTCGCCCTGGCCCTCGAGGTTGGGCTGCCGCGTCTGCATCGCCACCACGTCCGGCAGATCGATCCGCAGTTCGAAGACCTCCTCGCACGTCACCAAGCGCTCACGAGCCGGGATCGCGCTGGCCAGGCAGTTCAGCAGCGTGGTCTTGCCCGCTTGGGTCGCTCCGGCCGCGACGAGGTTCACTCCCGCGACAACGGCGGCCTCCAAGAACCGCGCGCACTGCGGCGTCATCGTGCCGAGGCGGACCAGCTCGTCGAGGGAGCTGGCCCGCAGCACGAACTTCCGGATGTTGACGGCCCAGTGGCGGCGGGTGACGTCGGGGATCACCACGTGCAGCCGTGAACCGTCGGAGAGCGACGCATCCACGAATGGGGTCGACAGATCGACTCGGCGCCCGCTGGCCCGCAGCATCAGCTCGACGAGATCGTGGACCTGCTCCTCGGTCAGCACCGTGCCGGTGAGGATCGGCCGTCCGGCCCTGGCCACGAACACCTTGTCGGGCTGGTTGATCCAGATCTCCTCGACCTCGGGATCGTCGAAGTACTCCTGCAACGGACCCAGCCCGATGACGCGATCGGCGACCGCTTTGGCCACCGCCGCCGGCTCCACGAGTGCCGGCATGCTGGCGGTCAGGGTCCGCTCCGCGTAGTCGGCGACCACGTCGTCGATCAGGGAGCGCACGGCCGCGACGGTGTCGCCGGCGGGATCCATTGCACTCCGCCGGACCAACTCACGGACCTCGTCCTCGATGATCCGCTCCGCACCCGCGGGATCGGCGGGCCAGCGGGCACCCCGCCCCTGGTCGCCCGCGCCCGCGGGAGGCGGCGGCTGGAGCGGCTGGAGCTGCTGGGCCTCATCGTCCCAGCGCGCCACCGAGCTTGCCATGACCGCTCACCACCCCAAATTCCGAGAGGTCATGGTCGGCCCACTCGGACGGCCGTTCCACACGACCGCCCGGCGCCGACCGCCGCGACGACGCAACCGGCGGCGCTGCGGGACCGCCTGTGGAGCGCCCATCACTGATGCCGCAAGCGACACGATCGCCTGCTGCACCGCGCTTCCATGCCGGACTTCACGCAGGGCCTTTCCCACCATCAGCGCGGCGTCGACGGCCGCCCTGTCATAGGGCACGAAGATCGACGGCTCGAGCCCGAGATAGCGGCTTAGCGCTGCCTTGATCTGTGTGGGAGCGTCACCGCCGAACAGCCCCCCACGGACCTGGTTCACCACGACCCGAACGCGACTCGGGTCAATGCCCAGCTCGCGGAGCTGCTGGTAGCCGCGGACGAAGTCGTGCAGCCCGACCGGGTCGGCCCGGGCCACCGCGATCACCTGATCGGCCCGTTGCAGCGCGAGCCGGGTCACGGCGTTTCGACGGAAGCGGACGTGGTCGTACAGCAGCTCCTCGTCCTCTTCGAGGCAGAAGCCCACGTCGATGACGGTGAGCTGGAAGCTCAGGCGGAACAGTTCGAGCAAGGCTTCCCAGGTGCCTGGTCGCACCTCTGTCCACAGGTCCGCCCGTGGCAGTCCAGAGAGCACACGAGGACCGGCCGCGCCGGCGCGACGGGTCGCCTGCCAGAGCTTCGGGGCGTCCAGCTCGCCCCGACTGGCGAGACGGGCGGCCCAGGCAAGGCCAGGATGCTCGTCGAGAAAGCCCAGGGTCTGCGAGATCGAGCCGCCGTAGGTGTCAGCGTCCACGAGCAGGGTCTCGCCGGTGAACGGCAGCGCTTCGAACGCGAGGTTGACCGCGACGGTGGTGCGGCCGGGCGCGCCCTTGGGGCCCCAGACGACCACCAACGCGTTCCGGTGCTCGACCGCGTCCGCGGCTGGTTCGACCTCACCGTGCTCGGTCGCGACCGCCGGCGGCTGGCCCGGCTCCGCGCCGACAGCTGGAGTGTCCCTCCGAACGTCAGCCTCCTGGGCGGCCGAGCCGTCCGTGCCGCCGGAAGGGGATGGAGAGCCTGGCCAGGGCGTCCTGCCCGTGATCCCTGTACCGGCCGGATGGTCCGCGCGGCCCACGCGATCATCGGCACCCGCACCGGACCGCTGACGGGGGGACCGCCCGGTCAGGGCCGCTCGCGCCAGCTCCATCAGCGTTCCAGGCCGAGCCGTCGACTGCGCGACGTGGTTGATACCGAGCTGCCGCATCCGCCGTTCGGCCTCCTCGTCGCCGGCCGAGACCACGCCCACGATGGCGAGGCCCGCCGATGCGAGCCGCACCACGGTCTCTCGATCGAGCCAGCGCATCGACGCCGCGATCAATGCCAGCTCGGCCTTTCCCGCCGCGGCCAGCGCGAGCAGATCGCCGACGTCGTAGCAACGCTGGATGACAACGGCCCGCACGCTGCCGTCCTGGCACGCCTGGACAAGCGCCGATTCCCACGGGGCTCCGATCCCGGCCGTCACGATTCGAAGTCTCATGGGGATCCCTCGGACGGTTCGGGTTCGCTCGACCCAATCGGCGCCTGATCGTCCTCTGCGCCGCCCTGGACGGCGGGTCGGCTCGGAAGGGAAGGCGCCTTGACGATGCGCCCGACAGGCGAACCTGAACGCCGCTCTCACGATGGCCGGTGGCGAGGCCTCCGGACTCCTCGAGGATCCGCACGACCTCGGCGGAATCGACCAGCACCTGAGCCGCTCCCTGGCGGACCCCGTCCGAGTAGGCGCCCAGGATCTGCACATGGTCACCAGGACGCAGTCCCTGCAGCATGTCGCCGGGATCGACGTTGATGGCAAGCTCGACCATGCCGGCTTGCTCGCCCGAGGCAACCAGGCCATCCGCCGGAACCAGCATGTGCTGTCGCAACGGTGCGGTGAGCATCTTGCCGGTGACGGACGTGCCATTGTCAGGCCGGAGATAGCGTCCAAGCTCGGCCGCCGGCAGTCGGACCTGGACGAGCGCGAGATCGTCGTTCGAGAGCGGCACGCCAGAGGGGAGGTCACGGGTCGCCGCGTAGATCGGGACGAGGTGCTGGGCCCGCTGGAGCACGACCGTGCCCGCGAACACGGCGCCGAAGACGAGCACGAGTCCGAGCACAGAGCGCAGGTTGATCCAGCTCGCGGTCTCGAGCCGGGCTGCCGTTGGCGTGGCGGGGGAGGCCACGGGGGCAGGATTTGAGCTATTCAGCGACAACGCCCCCTCGTTCGTGTGCAGTAGGGGTCGCGCAAACATGCCGCGAACGGCGGTTGCTGAGCAAATCAGCAGATATGGACATTTTACTCACTGCCATCCATTCGTAGCGCATCCTTCGGGGACCAATGCAGAGCAAGAGGATGCGCCTAGAAGCTATTGAAGGCAAACGGAATCTTTGTTATTGTGGACAAGTCTTGCAACCGGTCCATGGCCCTGGCATGCCGTCCGCCAGTGCCCATGCCCAACCACTCCAGGAGGTCGTATGCCAACGCCGGGCGTCGAGCCGCGCTTCTACACGCTCGAAGACGTCGCGACGATCCTCAACGTGCGGATCGCACAGGTCTACGCCTTGGTGCGCAGTGGTGAGCTCCCGGCGATCAAGCTCGGAGGGCGGGGGGTCTGGCGGGTCGATCGCCTTCAGCTCGACGACTACATCGAACGAATGCACGAGAAGACACGCCAATGGGCGATCGCGCATCCGCTCACCGGGAGTCCGGAAGAAGCGTGACCACCGCGACCGCTGCCAGGGCCAGGAGGCGCCTTCCGGTGAGCGCCGTCTGACGACGAGCCTCCCCCAGGTGGTGCTCGGCGATTTCGAGATGGTCGTTCCCGACGACCTCGATCGTTCCCGCCGTCTCGTTGCCATCGGCGAGCTCCAGTCGGACTGGCTCCCGACGACGGGCAAGCTCGCGTAGGGCAAGAATGAAGCGGTACCGGGGCGGAGACGGGAGCAGGCGGAGGGCCTGCTGCTCGACCGGGAGGCTCACCGAGACCGCCGGACCCAGGCGAACCAGGTACTGGGCGCGGGTCGCCCCGTCCCTGACGACGAAGAAGTCCGGGTAGCTGGCGACCAGCGTGCCGCGGAACCACCGAGGGCCAGCCTGTACGGCAACCTCGCTGCCAACCCGCCGAGCCAAGGCCTCCCAGAGCAGTGTCTCGGCAGCCTGAGCGCGCAGGGCAGCCACTGTCTGCTGTTCCGCCTCGCGACGGAGGCTCGCCTCGAACTCGGCTTCGAGTTCTTCGAAGAGGCGGCGAATGGCTGGTGACGGTTCGGGCTCGCTCATCGAACGGAGCCTAGCCACATAGGCCTGTACCGCACAAACCGGCCGGTCCCGGGCATCGCGGGACGATCCCAGGACCTCTGCCCTTCACGGCGACGCGCATCGGCTGACGGCCGCCGAACCCTGTCCATCTGCTTGGGCGGTCGTCCACAAGTCTCCTTGACGAGTTGACCGTCACATCCGCCGGTGGTAAGTAAACGAAGGTAAACGAAAGCTAACGGAGGCATCGCCGACCAAGAGGAAGAGAGCCATGCCGGTCCCACCACTCACCAGCAGCCCCGACGCGCTGCGAACGTCGGACCCGGATTCGTCGCCGCCACTACCGCCACCGGGTCGCCCGGTCCGCATCGTCGCCCGCGTGGTGCTCTGGGCGCTGATCGGCATTGCCGCATTGCACGGCGTCCTGCCGACGCCGGCCGCCCCTGAAGGGTCAGGATCGAGCAATGCGCCGGTCCGGTCATCGCCCGATCCTCAGAGCTCAGGGTCTCCGGACTCGACGGAGGGCCAGATCGGCATGGCCACGGCAGCGACATTCCTGCGCGAATACCTCACAGTGGATGGTCGGCGAGCCGAGCGGCCTGGCCGGGTCGAGCGCTACCTGGCCAGGGGTGTCGACCTGGATGACGGCGTCGTCCCTGACAGGGGCATTTCTCAGTCCACGGACCTGGTCCTGCCGGCCGGCGTGCAGGCGACGAAGGGCGGTATGGAGGTGACCGTGCTCGCTCATCTCCTCCGCATACACGACGGCCCGGCGCAGGATGGCGGAACGGTCGCCTTCGTCGTGCCTCTGGTCGGCGGGCCCAAGGGGATCGCCGTTGGCGGCATCCCGCGGCCGGTGGCTCTACCCATCGATCCCGGACTCACCGCCCGACCGGTTGCACTGCCGACAGCGCTGGCGCGCGCCACGGCCGTTGGCGCCGGCCTGGCGGTGGCGGCCGTGCTCAACGGGGATCGGGCCACGCTCGTGAGGCTCGGTGGGGGCGCCGCCCCAGCGGTCCGTCCATTCCCGGACGGCTGGCGGCCTGTCGGGATCACCTCCATCCGACCAGCGGGGCCGCCCGAGACGCCTACCGCCCAGGTGCTGGTTCGCGCCAGGCCGGCGGTCCCTGGAGTCGAGTATCTCCTGCCGGTGCGGGTCTTCTTCCGCCCTGGCGCCGGCACCCCCACTGTCCGGGAAGTCGACGCAGGGGGCGCGCCATGACCGCGCAAGGCGGAAGGGCCGTACCGCTGCCGGAACTGTCCCAGGAGCCCGTCCCCGGACCGCCTGGGCTGGTGCCGCTGACGACCTCTCAGCACGCGGTCCAGATGCCATGGGCGGTCGAACGGCGGTGGCGGCAGGAGCCCATGGCCCGGTGGACACTGCCCAGGCGGTCCCGGTCCGGCTGGCATGCGTATCGCACGGATGCCGGAGCCTTGATCCCGGGTTGGGCGATCGAGCTGGCGCTCACCATCGAGTGGCCCCTCGCGTCATCGGGCGACGCCCCCGCGCCACAAGGCCTGCTGCTTGCCCGTGCCGCCGGCCCGTGCCAGCCCTTGGTACATGCGCTCGGCACCGCCATGCGGGAGGTCGACTCGATCGCGGGCGTCGGCCCACCGCTCCCACGCCTCCACCTGGCTCCATCGAACCCAGAGCCCGGGCTCGATCCGTTGCCCCGGCAGGTTGTCCTGGCCCATCTGCGCGGGGCAAGCGAACGCGGCCTGGCGCTCGGGTATCGCCGAAGGCGCACGCACGACGCCGGCGTCCCCGCCTGGCAGTCTGGGGCCGGAGTCGTCCTGACGTGCATCGGACGCGCTGGCGTGTCCGCACAGGCGGTGGTGGCGCTCGCCGGGCATAGCGGTCTCCAGTCACTCCCGCCACCTCCGGGCGGAGCCACGGTGTTCCGCGCGTGGCGATGCCAGCGGGCCTGGAAGCCGCGCGGCCCCCTCACCGAGCCCGATACCGAATGGGCGCTCACCGCCGGGGTTGTGCTGGCATCGTCCTCGGGCTCCGGGTTGGGTCGAGTCGCTCGGCGCTACGCGGTGCAGGCCCGAGAGGCCGGTTGGAGCGCCACCGTGCTCACCGGAGCCGCCGCACTCGGGCTCGCGAGAGCTGGGGACCCCCGGTACCTCCCTCCGAGGGCCACTGCTCGACACGCCTCGCGCGACGCAGTCACGGAGATGCTGATGACCTGTCTCGCAGCCGCCGCCGAGCGGCCAGGCGATCCGGCCCCGTCAGGCAACTAGTTCCCACGGCCGTCGACGCCGCGACCGGGCCAATCCCCCAGTGGCCACCGTTCCCCCTCATCCCACCGCGCATGCATCAATCCGGGCGTCGCTCCCTCATCCCCCTTGTGGACAACCCAAGCTGTCATCAGGTCAGCGCTACCATAGGCAAACCGAAGCAAACGAACGCTATACAGAGTTACGAAGTGAGGTGTGGCATGCCAACAAGCTCGGGAGTCGCATCGCTCGCGCCGGCAACTGCGGAGGAATCTCGTCCGCCCGAGGCGGAGGCTTCAGATGGAGTCGAGCCGCCGGATATGCAGAGCCGCCTGCCCGTCGGGGACACCCCTGGCGCGGCGGCACCGGAGGGATTCGGCCAGACGGTGGGGGGCGAACGGCAGCGGCGGGCGCAGGAGGCGGTCGAGGCACAGCGGACGGCGGCCAGACGAGCGGCTCGAGAGCATCTCCCCTCGCCAGCGGAGGTCGCCAAGGAGATCGCCCTTGCGCTGTTCGAGGTCGAGGCCGGACGGCGGAGCGCGGCACAGCTCGAGCGAGTGTTCTCACCGGAGCTGTGGGACGTGCTCGAGAACCAGGTGCAACGGCACGGCGGCCTGCTCCCCAGGAGCAGCGACCTTCTCCGTGTGCACTTCCAGGAACTGGTCCCGGGGTTGGCGAACACCGTCGCCGTCGTTCAGCGAGGACCCAGAGTCCGGCCGGTGGCCATGCGACTCGACGCATGCAGCGGACGCTGGCTCGTCACCGAATTGAGGTACTGACGTGCGTCACCAGGCGATCGCGGCGCCCACCCAAAGGTCGAGTGGGGTCGCCACAGGCGCCAGGTCGGCTGCGGGCCTAGTTCTGCGCGCCGGGGGCCCCGTGGCAGGCCTTGAACTTCTTGCCGGAGCCGCACCAGCACGGCTGGTTGCGCCCGATCTTCTGTCGGCGAGTCTGGCCTTGGGCGGCACGCGCCTCGTCCTCGGTCGACGCGGACGAGAGCCGGACGCCGCTGTCGGCGGCGGACTGGCGCCGCTCGTCCGCCTGCTCCGCGACCTCGACCGAGGCGTTGAACACGTACGCCACGGCCTCACGCTTGATGGTCTCCTGCAGACCCTGGAACATGTCGAAGGCCTCGCGCTGGTATTCGACCAGCGGGTCCCGCTGGCCGATGGCACGAAGGCCGATGCCCTCCTGCAGGTAGTCCATCTCGTAAAGATGCTCGCGCCAGTGCCGGTCCAGCACGGTGAGCAGCACGGCACGCTCGAGCTCGGCCAACAGCTCCTGCCCCAGCTCGGCCTCCCGCTCCTTGTAAGCGCGCTCGGCGTCCTCCAGCAGCAGCGCCTCGAGCTCCGCGTGGTCGACGATCGTCAGGTCGATCTCGTCCTTGTTCACCGCGACGGGATAGATCGTGCCCAACGTAGTGAACAGGCCGTCGAGGTCCCACTCCTCCGGGTAGACACCGAGAGGCGCGTACTGCGCGAAGACGTTGGAGACCACGTCGGTCAGGAAGACGCGGGTCTGGTCGCCGAGGTCCTCGCCCTCCAGGAGGCGGCGACGCGTGTCGTAGATGACCTCGCGCTGCCGGTTCATGACCTCGTCGTACTTGAGGACGTTCTTGCGTCGCTCGAAGTTCTGCGACTCCACCTGCCGCTGCGCGTTGGCGATCGCGCGGGTCACCAGCCGGTGCGTGATCGGCACGTCCTCGGGCAGGCTCAACCGGTCCATCAGGCTGGCAACCGTCTTGGTGGCGAACATCCGCATGAGGTCATCCTCGAGGGACAGGAAGAACCTGGACTCGCCAGGGTCACCCTGCCGGCCGGAGCGACCACGGAGCTGGTTGTCGATCCGCCGGGACTCGTGTCGCTCGGTCCCGAGCACGCACAGTCCGCCGAGCTGCACGACCTTGTCGTGCTCGGCGGCGACCTCCCCGGTCTTGATCTCGACCTCGGACTGCAGCGCCTGGCTCCACGCCTCGGGATCCACCTCGTCCGGGTCCATGCCGTTGACCCGCAGCGACTCCTGCGCCAGGTACTCCACGTTGCCGCCAAGCATGATGTCCACACCACGCCCGGCCATGTTGGTCGCGACCGTCACCGCGCCCAGCCGCCCAGCCTGCGCGATGATGTGCGCCTCACGCTCGTGGTGCTTGGCGTTGAGCACGCTGTGCTTGATGCCGCGCCGGTCCAGCATGCGCGCCACCCGCTCCGACTTCTCGATCGAGACGGTCCCGATCAGGATCGGCTGGCCTGCCTCGTGCCGCTCCGCGACTTCTTCCACCAGCGCCGTGAACTTCGCCTGCTCGGTCTTGTAGATGACGTCCGCATGATCCTCGCGGATCATCGGGCGGTTCGTCGGGACCTCCACCACACCGAGCTTGTAGATGTGGTTGAACTCCGCCTCTTCGGTCTTGGCCGTACCCGTCATCCCCGCCAGCTTGTCGTACAGCCGGAAGTAGTTCTGCAGCGTGATGGTGGCGTAGGTCTGGTTCTCCTCTTTGATCCGCACGCCTTCCTTGGCCTCGATCGCCTGGTGCAGCCCCTCGGAGTACCGCCTGCCCTCCAGCACTCGGCCGGTGAACTCGTCCACGATGAGCACCTCACCGTCACGGACGATGTAGTCCCGGTCTCGCTTGTACAGCTCCTTCGCCCGGACCGCGTTCTGCAGGTGCTGCACCAGGGGCGTGTTCAACGAGTCGTAGAGGTTCTCGATGCCCAACGTCTGCTCGACGGTCGCCACACCCTCCTCGTTGATCGCCACGGTGTGCTTGCCCTCGTCCACCTCGTAGTGGACGTCACGCCGCATCCTCGGAGCGATCCGGGCGAACTGCTGGTACCAGCGGGCGCCCTGCTCGGCCGGGCCGGAGATGATCAACGGGGTCCGCGCCTCGTCCACGAGGATCGAGTCGACCTCGTCCACGATGGCGAAGTTGTGGCCGCGCTGGACCAGCTCGTCGGTGGACAGCGCCATGTTGTCCCGCAGGTAGTCGAAGCCGAACTCGTTGTTGGTGCCGTGGGTGATGTCGGCGGCGTAGTTGGGCCGCCGCTCCCACGGCGTCATCGTGGCCAGGATCACGCCGACTTCGAGGCCGAGGAACCGGTAGATGGCGCCCATCCACTCGGCGTCGCGCTTGGCCAGGTAGTCGTTGACCGTGATGATGTGCACGCCCTCACCGGTCAGGGCGTTCAGGTAGGCGGGAAGCGTGGCCACCAGCGTCTTGCCCTCACCGGTGCGCATCTCGGCGATCTGCCCCCAGTGCAGGGCGGCCCCACCCACCAGCTGGACGTCGAAGTGCCGTTTGCCGAGGATCCTGCGCGACGCTTCCCGGACCGTAGCGAACGCCTCGGGGAGCAGGTCGTCGAGATCCTCCTCGCCGTCCTCCAGCCGCTGGCGGAACACATCGGTCAGCTCTCGCAGCTCGGCGTCCGAGCGGGCCTCCATCTCCGCTTCCAGCGCGTTGATGGGAGCCACCATCGCCTGCGCGCGACGGAGATCTCTCCCCGAGCCGACGCTCAGGAGCTTGGACAGAACCACGGCTTGGGCGCCTCCTTAGAACCGGCCGAGCAGGTCCCCGCCCGGCCGGGTTGCACAGTCATTTGGAGCAAAGATTGGGTGAAGACCTCTCATTTTAGCGAGCCTGCTGCTGCTCTGGGCGCCCGCCTCGGGCGCCTGAAACAGGCGCGCTCGCCGGAGCCGACGCCGGCAGGTCAAGGCGCACCGCCACCATACGCACCCGGGCAACCGGAACGCCACCCGGGACGACCGCGCGCTCCCGGAAGTTGCCGACCACGGGAGCCTCCGACACGGCTCAGCCCAGCCGCGTGGCCAAGCGCTGGTAGTCGACGGCGACGCGGTCGGGGTCGACGGTGATCTCGAAGGCGCCGTACTCGTCGTCCGCGTACTCCCAGCGGTCCGCGGCGAGGCGCCGGTACCGCTGGGTCAGGGGTCGCACGGTGAGCGCTGGTGTCTCCACGAAGGCCGCCCTGACCTGGATCTCGCCACCGACGGGGACGTCGTGGGATCGGAGGACCAGGGCGTTGGTGAACGGGTTGCCGGCGATGTCCACGACGTCGTAGTCCCGGTCCCGCAGTCCCTCCAGCCGTAGATCGTCGGTTCCGCCGGCAGCGGTGACCTCGACCGCGGTCCAGTCGTGCTCCCACCGGCCGTTCAGTTCGATGGTGAACCGGGTCGACCAAGCTTCGACGCCCTCGACGCAGATCTCGTGGCCCGCCACCCGGACCAGATCATCGCCTTCCTCGACGCGAACAAAGCTGATGCCCTCCAGGTCGAGCCGGCGCCACGCGTAGGTCGAGACTCTCATCGGGGCCAGCAACCTCCCCATACCGGATGTTCCCGTTTCAGTTTCAGTTTCAGCGGGAGGAGAGGGGCCGGGGTGGTGTCGGGATGTCCCAGCCGTAGCGGTCGGCGTCGAGGATGAAGGCCGCCGCGCCGAGCAGCGGGGCGTCGCCGCCGAGCTTGCCGGCGACGACCTGGCACGCGGCGGCGAAGTCCATCCGGGCGTGAACCGCGAAGGCTTCGTGGAGGGCGTCCCAGAACGGCGGCCCGGACTGCGAGAAGCCACCGCCGATCGCCACCATCTCGAGGTCCAACAGGTTCGCGCAGGAAGCGATGGCGACGCCGACAGCTCGACCTGCTCGCTCGATATTGCGGATGGCGGTGCTGTTGCCGGCGGCGGCGGATGCGGCCAGTCCGACACCGTCGGCTTTCATGGTCGCGTCCGGCTGCCAGCCCTCCGCCAAGGCCCGCCGCACGGTGTTGGGGCCCGCGGCGACCGCCTCGAGGCAGCCGTAACCGCCGCACGCGCACCGGGGCCCGTCCGGCTCGACAACGACATGACCGATATGGCCGGCATTCCCACTGATCCCGTGGTAGAGCCGGCGATTGAGGATCAGCCCGCCGCCCACGCCGGTCGACACCGTCATGCCGAGGAGATCGGCGGTCCCGACACCAGCGCCCTTCCAGTGCTCGCCCACCGCGATGCCGACGGCGTCGTTGTGGACGCGGACCGGCTCGACCTCGAACTCCCGGAGGAGGCGCTCACGGAGCGGAAACCCGCGCCATGCCGGCATGTTGAGCGGCGAGACCTCCCCGGCGGGCCAGATCATCGGCCCCCCGCAGGAGACGCCGATACCATCGAGCTCGCCGGGCAGGCTGTCCGCGCCCCTGAGCGCGGCAGCGCAACAGGCGATCAGCGCTTCGTACAGCGCCCCCGGATCGGTACCGCGGGGGGACGGGACCCGGGCTCGGCTGAGAATTCGGGCACCCGCGTCCACGACGGCAGCGGCCAGCTTGGTGCCACCGACATCGACGGCGAGGACACGGTCCACGCCAACGCCTATTTGATCTCGAGCAGCTTCTCACGCACCGCGTAAACGACCGCCTCCATCCTCGAATGCAGGTGCAGCTTCTCGAGGATGTTGCGGATGTGGTTCTTCACGGTGTTCTCGGAGATGTACAGCTCTTTGGCGATGTCGCGGTTGTTGTGGCCCTTGGCGACCAGCTTGAGGACCTCCATCTCACGGTCCGTCAACCTGGGTGTGGGGAGCTGCTGCTTCTCGTCCGCCCGCTTGACCATGCTGGCGAACTCGTCGAGCAGCTTGGAGGCCATCGATGGGGAGATCAGGGACTGGCCCTTGGCGACCGAGCGGATGGCGTTGGCGACCTCCTCGATGGAGATCTCCTTCAGCAGGTAGCCGTTCGCACCCGCCTTGATGGCGTCGTAGAGGTCCGCCTCCTCATCGGAGATGGTCAGCATCAGGATCTTGGCATGGGGGATGAGGTCCTTGATGGCCTGTGTCGCTTCGATGCCTCCCCTCCGAGGCATGCGAACGTCCATCAGGACGACATCGGGCATGAGCTCCTGGGCCTTCTCGATGGCCTCGGCGCCATCGCCGGCCTCGCCCACGACCTCGACATCGTCTTCCTGCTCGAGAACCATCTCGAGCCCGCGACGGAACAGTGCGTGGTCGTCCACGATCAGCACGCGGATGGCGTCTCCTGCGCCCCGCGGTCGTGACTGCCGGTCGTCGGCCACGCTCTCCCCTCTCACTTCCTGGCGCATTTCCAAGCGCCCCTTCACACTTCGGGCTCGATGAGCCCATAACCGCCGTTACGGCGACGGTACACGACGTTTGCCTGCTGCGTCTCGGCGTTCGAGAACAAGAAGAAGTCATGCCCAAGGAGTTCCATCTGCTCGATAGCCTCCTCTGGGGTCATGGGCTTCATCTCGATTCTCTTGTATCTCGCGAAAAGCTGCTCGCCCGTCTCGTGTGTCTCGGGAGGTTGGGCCGAGGGAATCATGGCCTTGACGCCCTCGGCGTGCTGCGTCCTGTCGACCCGACGGCCCTTGAGCTTCTTGATCTGGCGCTCGAGCCGGTCAATGACCTGATCCACGGCGGCTGCGGGGTCGACCGCGCTCGCGTGGGCCCGGACCAGCCGGGACTTGGTGGTCACGGTCACCTGGACCGTGTGCGCCTGGGGCACCCGCGGGTTGCGCTCCTCGGAGAACTCCACGTCTATGGCCAGGATCCGGTCGTCGAACCGCTGGACCTTGGCGAGCTTGTGCTCGGCGTGTGCACGCAGCTTCTCGGGCACGTCGACGTTCTTGCCCTTCACCGTGAACTGCATGGGCCGCTCCCCATCTGACCGTCGGCACTGGTCGGAAGCGTTGGAATACGCACCGCCAGCCCGCACCCCCCTCGGTCGCCAGCCCGCATTTCCGGGCCGCGACTGGATCGCCGATCGCTCGACCTGCGGTCCGCGTCCCTAAACGGGCCGCCGCCGTTCGCAATGGCGGGATTCTACACACTCGAAACATGGATCAACCAGACAATACGACCGCCCTAGTCCGAGTAGGCCCCCTCTGACCAGCGAAGCTAGCATGAAGTGACTTAACCGCGCGACGGCAGGGCCCCGTCGCAGCGGCCATCAGGGCGGTCCTCGCCTGCCCGGCCGCGCGCCGGAGGAGCGCGGATCGGCGGGCGGGCCGAAGGCGGCGCTGGAGGCGCCGAGGACGGCGACCTCGACATCGCGGGCGCCAGCACGGCGCAGCGCCGAGGCCGCGCCGGCCAGGGTCCGGCCTGTGGTGGCGACGTCGTCCACCACCAGAACGCGGCCGCCTTCGAGCCGGTGCCGGACCCTGGGAGGCGGGCGGACGCGCGCCCGATCCACCGGAGCCGGGCCGCACTGATCGGAGTCGGCCCCGGCGCCCCAGTCCGGCCCGGCCCGGGCGCCCAAGTCCGGCCCGGCCCCGGCCCTGCGATCGAGGCCGGCCCGGGCGCGGCCGAGGTCGCGGCCGGCCATCGGGACGAGCAGGTCGACCAAGGGAAGGTCCAGCGCGCCGGCGACGCCGGCCGCGACCTGCCTGGCGTGGTCGCGCGGCAGTCCGCGGGCGGGACGCGCGGCGATCCAAGTCACCAGGTCGGCGCCGATCCCCGCGCCCAGCAGCAGCGAGCCGAGGCGCCTGCCGAGCGCTCCGAGGGCGGCCGCCTGACCTCGCAACTTGCCGGCCAGCACCGCCGCTCGCAGTGCGTCGCCGTACAGGCCGAGCGCCCACATGGTCACGGTCGGCTCGGCGGCCAGGCTCCAGGGACCAGGCCCGGCCGGCTCGGGCGGCAGGCAGACCGAGCAGCAGGGCCAGGCGTCAGCAGCCCCGCACGCGAGGCAGTCGGGTGGCCGGAGAAAGCCGCTCAGCACCTCGAGGATCGCCATGCCGGAAGCCTAACCAAGCGCGGCGACAACTTGATCCGGCTATCCACACCCCCACAGAGGGCTTGGCTGGACGCCCTCAGCGTGTGGCGAAACTCGGCTCGTTGTCGAAGCCGTTGCTGCCGGGAGACGTGAGCTGGCGGAGGCTCGCGCCGAGGCGGTCGATCATCCACAGGGAGGTGCCGTCCTCGGACTGGACCACGAAGATGAAGCGGTTGCCGGTCGGGTCGACCGTGAGCTCGTCTCCGATGTCGACGGCGTTCTCGCTGGTCGGGACGAGGTTCAGCAGCGGGGTGGGGTCCCAGCCGTCCGGGTCCATGATCCACAGCTTGCCCAGGTCGTCCTTGTTGCCGGTCTTGCCGATGAAGGCGATCGTCGAGGTGTCGACCCACACCGGGCTGTACACCTCGCCGAGGCCGGGGGCGATCGGGCGCGGGAACCAGTCCACCACCCCACTCGGGCTGAGCAGACCGAGGAAGAGCAGGCCGCCGTCACCGAAGCTGGCCCGCCGGCCCGCGCCGACCCCGAGCACGAACGCGCCGTCCGGGCTCACCCGCAGCACGGTCGGACGCAGCCCGCCGGGCATCGGCGCCAAGGTGAGCCTGGAGGCCCGCTGCGTCCCGGGCGTGACGCCGAGCAGCTCGACCTGATCGCCCGTCTGCCGCATCACCAGCAGCTTGGAGGCATCGGGCAACCACGACGGCGGGGAGAGCTGGCCGCGCACCCCGGTGGGCTTGACGGTGGCGCCGTCGCCGGAGCCGATCCACAGCGAGCGGTCACCGCCGTCGCCGAGCAGCAGGAACGCGAGCTGGTTGCCGTGCGAGGCCCAGGTCGGCGCGAGCTTCTGCCCGGCGGCGTTGTACGGCAGCAGGGTGGGCCGTGCGCTGGGCACCAGCTCGGTGGTGTAGAGCTCGCCGTTGCGCGCGAAGACCACCCGGCTGGGGCTGCCCGGCCGTTGCGGCAACAGACCGGTGAACAGGTCGCCGAGCGGCGGTGTGGTCCGCCGCCAGGCCCTGTCCGCGTCGAAGCGATCCGGGCCGAGCGCGGTCGCCGGCTGGCCGTCGACGGTCAGCTTGACCGTGGCCGTCGGGATCAGGCGGGTGATCGTCCACACCACCTGGCCGAGGCGCAGCGCGCCCAGTCCGAGCGTCGGGGCGGCGAACTGGCTGGACAGATCGACGGTGACCACGTTGTCGGTGTAGTCGACCCGCCGCAGTTGGGTGCCCTCCGGGATGGCGCTGGTGAACGTCCGGCTCACCCGTCCCTCGGGCTCCTCCAGGAGCGACCGCATGGCGGCCTCCGCCCGCAGCTGCAACGCGACGACCTGCGGGGTGCCGGCCGCCGGCCGTGGCAGGAAGAGCTGCACCGGCGCCAGGTGCTGCCGGTCGGGGGCGACCAGGAAGAGGTCGACCGGCCCGTAGAGCTGCTTGAAGCTGGTGTCGTCGATCCAGGGAGCCTTCTCCGGGTTGGCGACGCGCCACTCCCCGTCCACCTGTCGGAGGCGGAGCTGGATGTTGACCTGCCGCGAGTCGGGCACCCAGCGGCGGTCGTCGAGCGTTCCCACGAGCTGGAGCCGGACGCCGACGACCTTCTGGCCACCGTCGTCGATGGCAGCCTGCGGCTGGAACTCGCCGTGATAGACGCTCACGGCTCGACCGCTCTTCCACCCCTCCACCTGCGCGTGCGCCGACTTGTCGGGCACGGTCCACGGCAACGCGCGGTCGGGGTCGCCCGTGGCCATCGCGCGCATGAAGCCCTGCGCCACCTGGGCCTCGCTCAGGCCGGGCCGAGGGCCGCTCCCCGGGCCGGAAGACTCCCTCGGCGGCTGCGCCGGAGGCACGGGGCTGACCACCACCACCTTGTCGCTCGGCGGCACGCCGGTGGTGCACGCCGCCAGCGACAGGGTCGCGACGAGGGTCAGGAGCACGCCAACGGGGCGACGGTCAGCCACCCAGCACGACCTCCGCTTCGCTCTGGCGGTCACCGTCGGTGGCCGCCGCCTCCGGCTTCGGCTCGGCCGCGGCGTCCTCATCCGGACCCGGCTCGGTCTGCGGCTTGGCGGTCGGGAGCACCACCGTGAACACCGACCCCTCCCCGACCTCGCTGGTCACAGTGATCGAGCCGCCGTGCAGGTGGACGTTCTCGAGTGCGATCGCCAGGCCGAGCCCGGTCCCGCCGGTGGTCTTGGCGCGGTGGGCGTCGGCCCGGTAGAAGCGCTCGAAGATATGGAGGAGGTCCTCGGCGGGAATGCCCTCGCCCTCGTCCTCGACCTTGATCACGACCTCGTCGTCGCGGCGGGCGGCGTTCACCCGCACGGCGCCCTCGGTGGTGTGCTCGATCGCGTTCTTGACCAGGTTGGAGAAGACACGGTCCAGGCGGCGGGGGTCGGCGGCGACCAGCGGCGCGCCCTCTCTGGTGTCGACCACCAGGCTCACGCTCACCTTGCGGCCGTGGGCGATCGGGTCGAGCGCATCGATCACCTCGTCCAGCAGGCGGCCGAGATCGACCTCGACCGGCTCGAGCCGGACCACACCGGCATCGAAGCGGCTGATCTCGAGCAGGTCCTCGAGCAGGTTCTCGAACCGCTCCAGCTCGCGTTCGAGCAGCACGGCGGCTCGTTGCGCGTCGGGCGGGAGGTTGGCGCGGGCGGCGTGGATGTAGTCGGCGGCCATCCGCACGGTCGCAAGCGGCGTCCGCAGCTCGTGGCTCACGTCCGACACGAAACGGGCCTGCAGGTTGGAGACGTTCTCCAGCTCGCCGATCTTCTGGGCGAGGGCGTCGGTCATGCGGTTGAAGGACTCGGCCAGCCGGCCGAAGTCGTCGTGGGTGGTGATCTGCGGGATGCGGGCTTCGAGGTTGCCGGCGGCGATCTCCTCGGCGACGTCCCTGGCTCGCTGGACCGGCCGGAGCACCCGGCCGATGAGGATCGCCGCCATCACGATCACCGCGGCGAGCAGTCCCACGCTCACGATCACCAGGAAGTTGGTGAGCCGGTTGAGCGTCTCCTCCTGGAATGTCAGCGGATAGAAGAAGTACGACTCGTAATCGCCCTGGTCGGATCGGATCGGCGCTCCCACGACCAGCATGCGACCCGGCCCGATCGGCGAGTCGACGTAGACGAAGGCGATCTCCGACCTGAGGAAGACCCGGTTGACCAGGGCGGACGGCACTTGCTCGATCTTGAAGCGGTCGTCCGACTCGCTCGACAACTCGGCGCTGCGGACGATCACCGCCTTGAAGCCGGGCGGCCCGCCACCCTGCGCGCTGGTCAGCTCCTGCACGAGCGCCATCTGCGCCTCGCGCTCCGGGAGGCCGACGGTGTTGGCGAGCGCGGCGGGCGCCTGGCTGGTGAGCCGCTGCACCTCCTGGACGGCCTCGCCGCTGCGCTGGTCATACAGCGAGTTGGCCAGCAACGCGCGCAGCGAGAGCCCGAGCAGGAGGAGCGCGCAGACCGCGACCGCCGACGCGAAGAGCACGACTCTGGCTCGCAGGTCGAGGCGGGGCGGACGGAACCAGCGCACGGCACTTCCTCTTCGGGAGACCTACGTCCCGACCTCGGGGGCGATGCCGGGATCCTCGGCACCCGTCTCCGGCCCGATGCGGTAGCCGACGCCGCGGACCGTCTGCACGACCCGCGGGTTCTCCGGGTCGTCCTCGATCTTCGCGCGAAGCCGCTGTACGTGCACGTTGACCAGGCGGGTGTCGCCAGCGTAGCGATACCCCCACACCTGCTCGAGCAGGACCTCGCGAGTGAAGACCTGGCGCGGACGGCGCGCCAGGGTGGACAGCAGCTCGAACTCGAGCGGCGTCAGGTTGATGGACTTGCCGCCCTTGGTGACCTGGTGCGCCATCACGTCCATCTCGATGTCATGGAACCGCAGCGTCTCGGCACCGTCGGTGTCGCGCCGCCGCAGCCTCGCCCGGATCCGCGCCACCAGCTCTTTGGCGGAGAACGGCTTGGTGATGTAATCGTCGGCGCCCGATTCGAGGCCGAGCACGATGTCGACCGTGTCGGTCTTGGCGGTCAGCATCACGATCGGCACGCCGGACTCCATGCGCAGCTCGCGGCAGATCTCCAGGCCATCCTTGCCGGGCAGCATCAGGTCGAGCAGCACCAGATCCGGCTTGGCCTGGTGGAACGCGGCGATCGCCTGATCCCCCGAGCGCACGAATACGGGCTCGAAGCCCTCTTGTCTGAGGACGATGCCGAGCATCTCCCCTAGGGACGGGTCGTCGTCGACGACCAGGACCCTGCCTCGCAAGCGTCTCGCCTCCTCCCACCGGCAACCGGCCAAGGATGCCATGACCTTGGGACGGAGGGGAGTCCCCCGTTATCCACAGAGCCGTGACCGGTCATTGACCGGCTCCGGCGCCCCCACGAAAATGCGCGCGAAGACGGGCATGACAGCAGGCCGCTGCAACAACTCAACGGTAGTCGAAGCAGGTCGAGGCGCGCATTGCAAGCGCCCGGGTCGACGGTCGAGATCGGAGATGAACCTGGTGGGCAGTTCACCACCTCCTCAGGGGCCGGATGAGGGGGCAGAAGCGGCGGACTCGCCGAACGCTGACGACCGCGACGCGGCCTTGCCCCGGGCCCCCGGCGAGGAGGATTCGGGCTGGGTCGCACCCGGAGCGCCCACCGGCCCCGAGCCAACTGGGACTGAAGCGCCGCCGGCCCCGGATCCCCCGTCGCCCGGGTCGGCCCCGCCGTCGCCGGGGTGGGGTCCGCCGTCGCAGTGGTCGGGCTGGGGTGAGCCGCCGGGGCGTGGGTCGGGCCCGCCGTCGTCTGGCCAGCCGCCGTCGTGGTCCGGCGGTGGGGAGCAGCCGGCGGCGTGGGGTCCGCCTCCGCAGCCCGCATGGGGCGGGGCCGCTGGCTGGGGCACTCCCGGCTACGAGCCACCGGCGCTGCTGCCCAAGGCCGGCAGCGCGCGGACGGGACCGCTCCCGCTGCACCCGATGTCGTTCAGCGACGTGCTCGACGGCGCCTTCCGGCTGCTCAGGGCGAACCTCGCGACGATCGTGCTGGTCACGGCCGTCTTTTTCGTGCCGCTGGAGCTGATCAGCGCATTCCTCAGTCGCGATCTGTTCGGCGGGCAGAGCCTGCTCCAGGTCCTCCAGGACCCGTCGCTGGCCGAGCAGGACTTCGGTGGCGGGCTCTCCGGGGTCGAGCTGGGCGGGACGATCGGCACCTCGCTGCTCGGCCTGCTGATCACCCCGTTCGTCGGTGGCGCGATCACCCAGGTGGTGGCCGCGAGCTACCTGGGCCGCCAGCTCTCCGCAGGCGACGCCATCCGGACCACGGGTCGTCGCGTCTGGGCGCTGCTGGGCGCGGCGATCTTCGTCCACGTGATCGAAGCCGTCGGATTCGTACTGTGCGTGCTGCCGGCGCTGGTCGTGATGACGTTCCTGATCTGCACGACGCCGGCGGTCGTGATCGAGTGGCTCGGGCCGGTCAAGAGCATGCGCCGCTCGCTCGCCCTGGTACGGCCACGCTTCTGGCCCGTGCTCGGCATCGCGGTCGTGAGCGGGCTGCTCGCAACCTTCCTGAAAGGCGTCCTGAGCACACCGTTCACGCTCGGGGCGGAGCTGGTGGGATTTCGGTGGGGCTTCATCCTCCTGGCGATCGGCTCGATCGTGCCGGCGCTGGTCGCCTCACCCTTCGTGTCGATCGTGGCCACGCTCGTCTATTTCGACGCTCGTATCCGCCACGAAGGCTTCGACCTCCAGATGATCGCCAGGGGGCTCGCCGATGGCGACGCATCAGCCCGCTGAGCCCTCGCTGGGCCGGGGCGCGGGGCCGGCTGGGCGACGGCTGGCGGCGGTGGTCGCGGCGGGGTTCCTGGCCGACCTTCCGGCGCCATCGCGCGACCCCGGAGAGATCCACCGGGCGGTGAACGAGGTGCTGGCGCGGCGGGAGTTCCGGCCGGCGGCGCAGCCGCTGCTGGACAGGATCTGGACCTGGATCGTCACGAGTCTCGGCGAGCTGCTCGCCGAGCTGACGGCGAGCACGGCGGGATCGATCATCGGATTGGTGGTCTTCCTGGTGATCCTGGCGGTCCTTGGCGTGCTCGCGGTGCGGTTCGTCCGAACGATGAGCCGGAGTCCCGAGGTGGCTGCCGCGATCGTGTCCATCCCGCAGCGCAGCGCCGCCGAATGGCGCGCCGAGGCCGAGGCGCACGAGGCGGCCCGCGAGTGGCGCCAGGCGGTGCGCTGCCGCTACCGGGCGCTGGTCGCGGACCTGGCTAGCCGCGGCGTGGTCGAGGAGGTCCCGGGGCGCACGTCGGGCGAGTACCGGGGCGAGGTGAGCCGCAACCTGCCCAATGCCTCCGAGGCGTTCGCCGGCGCGACCGAGGTGTTCGACCGGGCGTGGTACGGCCGCCAACCGACCGGTGAGGGCGAGGCGACCAGCTTCCGGGACCTCGCCGGTCGCGTTCTGGCACGGGTGCCCGCATGAACGCCCGCCGGCTGCTGGTCTGGGTCCTGATCGTCGGCGGCATCCTGCTCGCGGCCGTGGTCGGCTCCCGCCGGGCCGATCAGGGCCTGCCGCTCGATCCCAGCTCACCAGGGCCGAACGGCACCAAAGCGCTGGTCGAGACGCTGCGGGTGCTGGGCGCCAAGGTCTCGGTCTCCAGCGAGCTGCCGTCGGACGGAGGGACCGCGCTGCTGCTGGCCGACGACCTCAGCGAGCAGCGGAGGGCGCGCCTGCTCGACTGGGTCCGGCAGGGCGGCACGCTGGTGGTCGCCGACCCGAGCTCGCGGGTGACCCGGGTCGAGCCCATCGGCGACACCCGCATCGGCCTGCTCGACGCTGAACTGGAGCCGACATGCGCGGTGCCGGCCATGCGGGACGTGCGCAGGGTGTCCGCGCCGGGCGGTATCGTCTTCAGGGTGCCCATGGGTGCGCAGGGCTGCTTCCCTCGAGGCCACGGCGCCTGGCTGGTGGTCCAGCCAACCGGCAGCGGCACGGTGGTGCGGCTCGGGGGTGCCAGCGCCCTGGTCAACCAGCGGATCAACAGGACGGACAACGCCGTGCTGATCGTGGGCCTGCTGTCGCCGGCGCCCGGCCCCGAGGTCGTGGTCCTGCGGCCGCCACCCCCTGGGGGCGGTTCCAAGGGCCTCAGCGACCTGATCGCGCCGCGGGTCAAGCTCACGCTCGTGCAGCTCGTGGTGGCCTTCCTCCTGCTGGCACTGTGGCGCAGCCGCCGGCTGGGCCGCCCGGTGACCGAGCCGACGGCCGTCCGCATCCCAGGGTCCGAGCTGGTGGTGGCCGTTGGCAACCTGCTGCGCCGGGCTCGCCACCGCGGACAGGCGGCGGCACTGCTCGCCGGCGACCTGCGCCGTACGCTGACCGAGCGGCTCGGGCTGCCGGCCGGCACGCCGCCGGAGCAGGTGGCCGGGACGGTCGCCGTCCGAACCGGGATCGACCGTGAGCGCGTGCTGGCCGCCCTCCAACCGCCCACCCCGCAGGACGACGCCGAGCTGGTCGCGCTCGCCCAGGCCATCGACACCATCCGTACGGAGGTCTCCAGTGCCCACGGAGCCAGGTAGCAACGGAGGATCGCCCCCGCCGCAGAGCGGATCCGGCCAGGCCGGCCCGCGGACGGCGGTGCTGCGCGTCCGCCAGGAGATCGCCAAGGCGGTCGTCGGTCAGGACGGGGCGGTCTCCGGCCTGGTGGCCGCCCTGCTGGTGCGTGGTCACGTCCTGCTCGAGGGCGTGCCGGGTGTCGCGAAGACGCTGCTGGTCAAGACGCTGGCTCGCACCCTCGACTTGAGCTTCAAGCGGGTCCAGTTCACTCCCGACCTGATGCCCTCCGACATCCTCGGCCAGATGATCTTCCAGCAGCGCGACGGCTCCTTCCGGTTCCGGGAGGGACCGGTGTTCACCAACCTGCTGCTGGCCGACGAGATCAACCGAACACCGCCCAAGACCCAGGCCGCGCTCCTGGAGGCCATGGAGGAGCGGCAGGTGACGGTCGAGGGGCAGGGCATCGAGCTGCCCGACCCCTTCCTGGTCGTCGCCACCCAGAACCCGATCGAGTACGAGGGCACCTACCCGCTGCCCGAGGCCCAACTCGACCGCTTCCTGTTCAAGCTGGTGCTCCCCTATCCGACCGCCGAGCAGGAGCAGTCGGTGCTGGCTCGCCACGAGGCGGGCATGGACCCGCACGACCTCGCGACGCTCGGCGTCAGCGCGGTCGCCGGCAGGGACGACCTGGCCAGCGCCCGCAAGGAGGTCGCCGGCGTCCCGGTGGAGCCGCCCGTGCAGGCCTACATCGTGTCGATCGTCCGCGCGACCAGGGAATCCCCGTCGCTCGGGCTGGGGGTGTCGCCCCGCGGCGCCGCCATGCTGCTCCATGCCGCCAAGGCGTGGGCCTGGCTGGCGGGCAAGCAGTTCGTCACCCCTGACGAGGTCAAGGCGGTCGCCAAGCCGACGCTGCGGCACCGGATCGAGCTGCGGCCCGAGGTCGAGCTGGAGGGTGTGACGGCCGACGGCGTGCTCGATGGCGTCCTGGCCTCGGTGCCGGTACCCCGCTGAGATGCCGGTCCTCACCTGGCGTCTCGCCGCCGCGGCCGCCGCTGCCTCCGGCCTGGTGCTGTTGCTGCCGGTGCCGGCGCCCTGGGGTCTGCTGGCGGTCGACGGCGCGCTGCTGCTGGCCGCCCTGGTCGACTGGCTGCTGGCGGCGCGCCCGGCCGAGCTGGAGGTCGTGCGGGAGCTGCCGGGCATCGTCCCGCTCGGCACCCAGGCGCGGGTCGCATGGACGGTGGCGTACCGGCGCGACGCGGCGCGACGCACCGGGCGGCCGCTACGCGTGCGGCTGGCCGACGAGCTGGCCCCGTCCCTCAGGGCGGCGACGCGGCGCGCTCGGGTGGTGCTGGTGCCTGGAGGGCGGGCGAGCGCCGCCACCAGCATCCGCCCGGAGCGTCGCGGGCGCTTCACCCCGGGCGAGATGGTGGTGCGGGTGGACGGCCCGCTCGGCCTGGTCGCCCGCCAGGGCCGCCGACGGCTCGAAGGCGTGCTGCGCGTGTACCCGCCGTTCCACTCCAGGGACGAGGCGGAGCTGCGCATCAACAAGGCCAGGATCCTGGAGGTCGGCCTTCGCTCGGCGCAGGGCCGTGGCGGCGGGACCGAGTTCGACTCGCTGCGCGAGTACGGCGTCGACGACGAGTTCCGCCGCATGGACTGGGCAGCGACCGCACGCGCGAACAAGCCGATCGTCCGCACCTACCGGGCGGAGCGAAACCAGACCGTCCTGCTGCTGCTGGACGCCGGCCGCACCATGGCCGGGCTGGTCGCCGGGGTGCCCCGGCTCGAGCACGCCATGGACGCGGTGATGATGCTCACCGCCGTGGCCACGCGGCTCGGCGACCGCGCCGGCATGGTCGCCTTCGACTCCGAGGTCCGTGCCATGGTCGGGGCCGGCCATGCCCGCGACCAGCTCTCCAGGGTGACCGAGGCGATGTACTCATTGGAGCCCAAGCTGGTCGAGAGCGATTACCGGGGAGCGTTCGCCGCCACCCTGTCCCGCTTCCGGCGGCGCACCATGCTCGTGGTCCTTACGGAGCTCGCGGAGCAGGCCGTGACGCAGAGCCTGGTCCCGGCCCTGCCGCTGATCGCGCGGGACCATCTGATGGTGGTGGCGAGCGTCACCGATCCGCAGGTCAGTCAGTGGGCGACCTCCAGCCCGCTCGAGCCGGGCGCCGCCTACCGCAAGGCGGCCGCAACCGCCGCGCTCGACGACCGCCGGCGCACCGTCGCGCGCCTGCGCGGCCTCGGCGCCGTGGTGGTGGACGCGCCGCCCGGCCGGCTGGCACCCGACCTCGCCGACGCCTACCTGAAGGTCAAGGCAACCGGTCGACTGTAAGCCCACGCGGAGGCTCTGGCGCGACGGGGAAGGCTTGGCGCCACCGGCGAGGCTCTGGGCGCGATCGGGAAGGCTTGGCGCCACCGGGCGCGAGGCTCTCGGCGCCACGGGACAGGCTGTGGGCGCCACGGAGAGGCTCTCGCGCCACCTGAAGGTTCAGGTGGACGGGGAGGCGGTGATGCGGGGGGTGTGGTCGCGTTCGGGGGCGAGCCAGCCGCCCTCGTCCTGCTCGCCGAGGGCTCCGGTGAAGCCGTGGGCGGCGGCCCGGCGGCCGAGGGCGATGGCATAGGCGAGGAAGGCGATCTCTGCGAGGGCGCCGATGCCGACTCGCAGCGCGGTGGGCCAGGGCCTGCCGGTGACGAACCCCTCGATGGTGCCGGCCGCGGCGAAGGTGAGGATGAGCCCGATGACGATCACGACGGCGCGCCGGCCCTCCTCCGCCAGGGCCGAAAGGCGCGGGCGGTCGCCGGGGTCGATCAGGGTCCAGCCCAGGCGCAGCCCGGCCGCTCCGGCAATGAACACGCTGGTCAATTCGAGCATGCCGTGTGGCAGGATCAGCCCCCAGAATTTGGGCTGCTGGCCGACGGCGGCGAACAGCCCCAGCGCGACGCCCAGGTTGGCCCCGTTGACGATCAGCACGTACAGCGTGCCCACGCACAGAAGGATCCCGATCGCGAACGCCACGAAGGCGACCTGGACGTTGTTGGAGAACACCGACGCCGCGAACTCGCTGGCCGGCGCGGACGAGTAGTAGGCCTCGAAGTCGTGGTTGACGTAGGCCTCCCGGACGGCGGCCGGAGCGCTCGCCTCGACCGCAGCCGGCGAATTCGCCAGCCAGATCCCGAAGCCGACCGCGGGTAGGACGCTGACCAGCGTGGCCACCACCACGAACCAGCGGATGTGCCAGAGCGCCGCCGGGAAGGTCACGGCGAAGAAGCGGCCGACCGCCCGCAGCGTCCGCGGCCTGGCCCCGTAGACGACCGCTCCCGACCTGGCCACGAGCCCGCTGAGCTTGGCGGTCAGCGCGGGATCGCGGTAGTAGGTGCGGGCGTACGACAGGTGGGTGGCGACCCGCTGGTAGAGCTGGACGAGCTCCTCCAGCTCCGCGGCGTTCAGGCGCCCGGCACCGCGCTGTGCCCGGACGGTGAGCTGGCCGAGGCGGTCCCAGACGGGCGCGTTGCTCGCGATGTACTGGTCGATGTCCACGCCTGGATTCTAGGTCTCGCCGTCGCGCGCCGGACACGGATTAGGCTAGAGGGCATCACCTGGCAGCTCCCTCGAATGCCGAAAGGCCGTCGCCATGGCGCAGCTCGAACAGCCTCGCATGGTCACTCCCGAAGCGGTGGCGCTGGAGTTCACCACCGCCAACGTCGGGTCGCGCATCCTGGCGTTCGTCATCGACGCGGCCATCGTGACGGTGGTCTCGTTCCTGGGGATCCTCCCGCTGGCGCTGACCGACGCCACGCTGCCTGACTGGCTGGTGGCTTCGATCCTGGTCATCCTGATTCCTGGCTGGTACTTCGGCTATTTCACGGTCAGCGAGACGCTCTGGAGAGGGCGGACCGTTGGCAAGGCCGCGCTCGGCCTGCGGGTCGTGACCAAGGAGGGTGGCCCGGTCCGGTTCCGGCACGCGGCCATCAGGACGCTGCTCGGGCTGGTGGACTTCGGCATCGGCTCCGGCTTCTTCGCCATCCTGCTCATCCTGCTCACCAGGGACAATCAGCGGCTCGGCGACCTGCTGGCCGGCACGCTGGTCCTGCGGGAGCGCAGCGGCTTGCCGGCCCCCGCCCCGGTCAGTTTCGACGTTCCCGCTGGGCTGGAGCCGTTCACGGCGACGCTGGACGTGAGCGGGCTCACCATCGAGCAGTACCAGGCCGTCCGCACGTTCCTGCTGCGCACGCCGAGCCTGGCACCGCAACCGCGGGCGAGCCTGGCGCTGCAGCTTGCCAGTCCCCTGGCGGAGCGGCTGCGCCCTCCTCCACCCGCCGGCGTGCCTCCCGAGCTGTACCTGCGCTGCGTCGCCGCCGCCTACCAGCGTCGCCAGCGCCCAGCCGGCTCCGAGCTCGCGTCCCGCGCGGCCGCGCCTGCATCCGCCTGGGGCGCGGTGCCCCAGGAGCCGCACGCGCCCAGCGCGGCGCCGTCAGGGTGGAGCCCTCAGGGCGCACCGACGAGCCCGTCCACCGGTCCCGCTGCACAGCGCGACGCGCCCGAAACCGGCTGGAGGCGTGACCCGGTGGGAACGGAAGCCGGCTGGGGCGGTGGGATGAGACGAGATGGGGAGGGAGTGTCGGGGGTTCCGGCTGGTGGGGGGCGTGAGGGTGGCGAGGGGTTTGCGCCGCCTGGGTGAGGGCGGCGCGGCGGGGTTGGGGGCGCGCCGGTAGGATCGCGCCATGGACGCGATCGAGTGCATCATGACTCGCCGGTCGAGCGGGCGGCTGGTCGAGCCGGCGCCCTCGGCCGGGGACCTGGACGCCCTGCTGCGGGCGGCGATGGCCGGACCGGATCACGGCCGGCTGCGCCCCTGGCGGTTCGTGGTGGTCCGGGGCCCGGGCCTGGAGCGCCTCGGCGAGGTGTTCGCCAAGGCGCACGCCGCTCGCGAGCCCACCGTGCCCGCGGCGGAGCTGGAGCGGACCCGCGGCAAGCCGTTGCGGGCGCCGCTGATCGTGGCGGTGGTCTCCAGCCCCAAGCCGAGCCCGAAGGTGCCCCGCTGGGGAGCAGGTGGCCTCGGCCGCGGCCGCGGCCGAGAACCTCTGCCTGGCCGCGCATGCGCTGGGCTACGGCTGCATGTGGCGGACCGGCTGGTACGGCGAGGCCCCCGAGGTGCGCGACCACCTCGGCCTCTCCGACGAGGAGTCGGTCATGGCGTGGGTCTACCTCGGGACCGAGCCGGAAGGCACGCGGCCACCGCCGCGACCCGACACCGATCCCGCCGCCCTCAGCACGATCCTGGACGACTAATTCCCTAGGACCATCACCCGGGCCGCCGGCGGCCGGGGAGCAACGGGCTCCCCCGGCGGCCGGCTCCGGATGCGGGGTGGATCAGGTGCCTTCGGTCCAGGAGTGGAGGTAGCGCTCCTGGGCGGGTGTGAGGCTGTCGATCTCCACGGCCATGGTGGCGAGCTTGACCTTGGCGACCTCGGCGTCGATCTCGGCGGGGACGTCGTGGACCCGGACGCCGAGCTTGTCCTGGCGTGACAGCCATTCCAGCGAGAGCGCCTGGTCGGCGAAGGACATGTCCATGACGGCGGCCGGGTGCCCCTCGGCGGCGCCGAGGTTGACGAGCCGGCCCTCGGCGACCAGGTGGAGGCGACGGCCGTCGGGGAGCAGGAACTCCTCGACGTTCTCGCGCACGCGGGTGACGGCGGTGGCCAGCTCCCTGAGCGCGACCTTGTCGATCTCGACGTCGAAGTGCCCGGAGTTGGCCATGATCACGCCGTCCTTCATGGCCTGGAAGTGCTCGCGGCGCAGGATGTCGCGGTCACCGGTGACCGTCACGATCACGTCCGCCTCGCGCACGACCTCCTGCATCGGGGCGACGCGGTAGCCCTCCATGGCGGCCTCGAGGGCGCGCACCGGGTCCACCTCGGTGACGACGACCTTGGCCCCCATGCCACGCGCGCGCATCGCCAGCCCGCGACCGCAGTAGCCGTAGCCGGCGACCACGAAGGTGGTGCCCGCGAGCAGCAGGTTGGTCGCGCGCAGGATCCCGTCGATGGTCGACTGGCCGGTGCCGTAGCGGTTGTCGAACAGGTGCTTGGTCGGGGTGTCGTTGACGGCGATGATCGGGTAGGCGAGCGCGCCCTCGCGCTCCATCTGCCGCAGGCGGATCACGCCGGTGGTGGTCTCCTCGGTGCCGACCCGGACCTCGGGGAGCTGCTCGCGACGCCTGGTGTGGAGCAGGGTCACCAGGTCGCAGCCGTCGTCCATGGTCACGTTCGGGTGGGTGTCGAGGGCCGCCTCGAGATGGGCGTAGTAGCCGGCGGTGTCCACGCCGCGCCGCGCGTAGGTGTCGATCCCGTAGTGCGTGGCCAGCGCGGCGGCGGTGTCGTCCTGGGTGGAGAGCGGGTTGGACGCGCACAGGGTGACGCTGGCCCCACCCGCCTGGAGCGTGCGAGCCAGGTTGGCGGTCTCGGTGGTCACGTGCAGGCAGGCGGCGATCCTGAGGCCGGCGAGCGGCTGTTCCTTCTCGAAGCGGGCGCGGATGTCGCGCAGCACCGGCATGTGCCGGTCGGCCCACTCGATGCGGAGCCGTCCCTCGTCGGCGAGGGCGAGATCGGTGACGTCGTACGGCAAAGCTCCTCCTTTGGTGGCATTCCGCGGGCCCGGTGCGGGTGTGAGTGTGCCGGACTCGGCCCATCGGCTCAAACCGTTGTCCACAGGGCCATCGCGGAGGTGGCGCCCCAAAGCATATGGCACGGCGCGTCATCGCGGCGGATCGGGAGGTGGACGCCGCGCTGGCGCCGCGCCGCGTGGAGCGCTCAGCTCGCGGCGGTGGGAAGGATCGAAAGGATCAGGTCGCGGAGGTGTGGGCGCGCCCGCTCGGTGACGGCGAGGACCTCCTGGTGGGTGGTGGGCTCGCCGCAGCGGTTGGTGATCACCGAGACCCCGGCGACCCGCAGCCCGTGAGCACGGGCGGCGATCACTTCGGGGACGGTGGACATGCCGACGGCGTCGGCACCCCACGAGCGGAACGTCGCGACCTCCGCCCTGGTCTCGTAGGACGGGCCGCGCACCGCGATGTACACCCCTTCGCGCACTGGCATGCCGCGGTGGGCGCCCAGCTGGGCGGCCAGCGCGCGCAGCTCGAGGTCGTAGGCGTCGATCATGTCGACGAACGCCGGCGCACCGGCCAGCGGGTTGTCTGCCAGGAAGTTCACGTGGTCGGAGATGACCATGAGGTCGCCGGGGTCCAGGTCGGGGTCGAGCCCGCCGGCGGCGTTGGTGGCCACCAGGGCGCGACAGCCGAGCTGTGCGGCGACGCGGACGGCGAAGGCGACCTCGCCGGCGGAGTAGCCCTCGTAGGTGTGGACCCTGCCGGCCAGGACGGCCACGGGAACGCCCGCGAGCCGGCCGAACTGGAGCTCGCCGGCGTGCCCGGCCACGCGGGGCACGGGCAGGCCGGGGACCTCGGCGGCGTCCACGCGCACCGCGTCCTCGACCTCGCGGGCGAGCCCGCCGAGCCCCGAGCCGAGCACGATCGCCACGGCTGGCCGCTCGATCAGGCGCGGACGGATCACCCGTGCCGCGACCACGACGGTCTCGGCCCCTGGGAGCTGGACGACGCCGCCGGCCACCGGCTCAGCCACCCGCGCCGTTGGCGAGCACGGCCTTGAGCCGGAAGATCGTCTCGATCGGGGTGGGATCGACGCCGCGGGCAAGTCCCAGGTAGACGCTGAGGTGGTCGACGAAGGCCATCAAGCGGGCGAGCCGCACCAGCGGCGGGCCGGACCCGGCGTTCCGCAGGATCGGGCTGTCGACCTCGAGCGCCTCGCAGGCGGCGATCACGCGGCGGGCGTCGCGCTCGTGCTCGCCGGAGCGGTCGCGCAGCAGGACCAGCTCGCGTCCAGGCCCCAGCCCGCCTTCCAGGCCCATGATGTCATTGTGGTTGGACTCGGGAACCGGCGCCGAGGTGGCGGTGATCTTGGCGTTCTCGTTGCACTGCGTGCGCAGGCGGCTGGCGGCGACGGCGCCGAGCTGCCCGGTGCCCCAGATCACCGGCAGCTTGCCGAGCAGCCGCAGCGCCGCCTGCTTGGCCGGGTTGGACTCCGTGGAGACGCTCGGGCCGAGCAGCTCGGCCTCGGCGTCGAGCGCCTCGGCGGCGGCGCGCACCTGCTCGGCCATGGGCTCCAGCACACCGGCGGCCGACGCGGCCATGCAGACCGGGACGGCCAGGGACCACAGGGCGGCGCGTGGCATGCGGCCGGGCGCGACCGTGACCACCGGCGCGCCGTGCCGCCTGGCCAGCTCCCCGAGGCGGCCGCCGGAGCAGACCGCCACCAGGCGCGCGCCGGCGGAGAGGCCCTCTTCGACCGCGCCGAGGGTCTCGTCGGTGGTCCCCGAGTAGGACACCGCCAGCAGCAGCGTGGACGGCCCCACGAAGCCGGGCAGGCGGTCGCCCTTGACGCTGGAGACCGGCACCGGCGAGCGGAAGAAGGCCAGGGCGCTCAGCACGTCGCCGGCGATGCCCGAGCCGCCCATGCCGGCCACCACCACCGAGCGCGGCTCCGGGCCGTCCAGCGAGGCGGCCTGCGCCGCGGCCAGCGCCGCACGAGCCTGGTCGGCGGCGGAGGCCACCTGGCCGAGCATCCCGCCGGGATCGGCCGCCGCCAGCGCCTGCGGGTCGTCGAGGTTCACCGCCGGACGCTCGGCGCCGGTGGGACCGCCCCGCGGGCCGGCGCCACCCGCGGCCCCCGCACCGCCAGCCGGGCCAGCGGCACCGGTCGGGCCCTGGGGAGGCGCGGGACGCTCGGACACGCCCAGCGGCTCCGGCGTCACGGCTTGTCGGCCTCGTCGACCAGCATGATCGGGATGTCGTCGCGCACCGGGTAGCGGTAGTGGCAGCTCTGGCACTCGATGACCTGGGCGGCCTCGAGGTACTCGACCTCGCCCCGGCAGTTCGGGCAGGCGAGGATGCTCAGCAGCTCCGCGCTCAACGGCATGGGTTCCTCTCCTCGTGGGCTCCGACCCCGCTCGGGCGGGACCGGTCTGGACTCGGGGTCAGGCCGGCTCGCCGCCGACCATCTCGAGCACTTCGTCGCGGACCCGCGCCATCTCCTCCTCGGTGCCGGCCTCGACGTTCAGGCGCAGCAGCGGCTCGGTGTTGCTGGGGCGCAGGTTGAACCACCAGTTGGGGGTGTCGATGGTGAGCCCGTCGGTCCAGTCACGCAGGTCCGCCGGGTAGCGCTCCGACACCCGCTCGATGACCGCCTTCGGGTCGGTGCCCTCGACGCGGCGGTTGATCTCGCCCGAGTCCGCGTACTTGCGATAGGGAGCCAGCACCTCGGAGAGCGGCCGGTCCGCGCGCGACAGGACCTCGAGCACTACCAGCGCGGCCACCAACCCGGAGTCGGCGCGGTAATTGTCGCGGAAGTAGTAGTGGCCCGAGTGCTCGCCGCCGAAGATCGCGCCCGTGGAGGCCATGACCGCCTTGATGAAGGAGTGGCCGACGCGCGTGCGGACCGGCTGGCCGCCGGCGGCGCGGATGGTCTCGGGCACGATCCGCGAGCAGATCAGGTTGTAGAGCACGGTCGCGCCGGGCTCGCGCTCGCACATGGTCCGCGCCACCAGCGCGACCACCAGGCTCGACTGGACGATGCCGCCGCGCTCGTCCACCAGGAACACCCGGTCGGCGTCGCCGTCGAAGGCCAGGCCGACGTCGGCGCCCTCCGCCACCACCCGCTGCCGCAGGTCCGCGAGGTTGCGGGGGTTGATGGGGTCGGCCGGGTGGTTGGGGAAGGTGCCGTCCAGCTCGAAGTACATCGGCACCAGGTCGAACGGCAGCCGCTCGAAGATCACCGGCACCACGTGGCCGGCCATGCCGTTGCCGGCGTCGGCCACCACCTTGAGCGGCCGCAGCGCGCCCTTGTCGACGAAGCCGCGGACGTGGTCGGCATAGCGGGCCACCAGGTCCTGGCCCTCGCGGACCTGGCCGCGGGTGGGCGCGTCGCCGGCCGGCTCGCCGTCGGCGACCATCCGCTTCAGGTCGGCCAGGCCGGAGTCCTGCCCCACCGGCACCGCCCCCGGCCGGCAGAACTTCAGGCCGTTGTACTGCGACGGGTTGTGCGAGGCGGTCAGCATGATCGCGGCGACGTCGAGGGCGCCGGAGACGTAGTAGACCATGTCGGTGGAGCAGAGGCCGATGCGGATGACGTCCGCGCCGCGACTGGTCGCACCGTCGGCGAGCGCGGCCGCCATCGGCTCGGAGGAAGGGCGCATGTCCTGGCCGATCGCCAGCGAGCCGGCCCCGGTGAGCTCGATGAAGGCCCGCCCGATCCGTTGCGCGAGGTCCTCGTCGAGCTGCTCGGGATACAGACCGCGGACGTCGTAGGCCTTGAACACCTGGTCGAGGTCGGCGGGCACCGGGCGACTCCTTGCATGGGAGGCTCTGGGGCGGACCGCCGCCACCGCTGACGGGCGCGGCGTCCACGGCGATACCAGGCGCGCATTGTACTCGCTCGTAGGTGCCCCGCTCCCCTGCACGGAGCACCCGAGTCGCATATATCGTTGCAGCGTCCGACACGATCGAGGAGGTCCCTGGATGGCGCGCTCGCGGCATGCCCGCAGGCCACCGCGGCCGCGCCTGACGCTGCCAGAGGTGCAGCCGCCGGGCACGGGAGAGACCACCTTCATGCGGCTGGTCGAGGCGGCGGTCGCCTCGATCCCGCCGGAGTTCCGCAGGCGGCTGGACAACGTGGAGTTCGTGGTCGAGGAGATCCCGCGCGGTGACGAGGTCCCCGGAGAGGGCATCCCGCTCGGGCTCTACCAGGGCGTGCCGCTCACCGAGCGCGGCTCGGGCTACTACGGGACCCTGCCGGACCGGATCGTGATCTTCCGCCGGCCGATCGAGGCCAGGGCTCGCTCGGACGCGGCCCTCGCCTCGCTGGTTCGCGAGGTGGTGCTGCACGAAGTGGCCCACTACTTCGGCATCGACGACGACCGCCTCGACGAGCTGGGCTGGTAGCCGGCCGGCCCGACCGCCGTGGCGCCGCGTCGCGGGCGGACCCGGCCCGGCGGCGCCGCGTCGCGGGCGGACCCGGCCTGGCAGCCCTCGTTAGTCGGCGGCTTGGCCGCTGGCCACGACCGGACCGCCGGCGGGGACGCCGCCGATCTCGGCACCGGCGAGCGCCAGCCCGCCGCCGAGCGGGGCGACCAGCAGCCCGGGCTGGCCGGTGGCGACCTCGAGGCTCTTGGCGCCGGAGGGAACCGGCCGCACGATCACCTTGCCGGGGTCGACCTTGACGGTCTCACCGCCCTTGCCGGCGCCCGGCTGGCCGAGCTGCGCCGAGACCGGCCGGTTCCCGAGGTTGGCGAGCACCACCTGTTTGGAGGCCGGGATCGCCGGGACGAACCAGCTCCGGTCGGACCCGCCGGTGCCGAGGTCCAGATAGGTCGCGTCCCCAGCGGCGGTCGGCGTGCTCACCCGCAGCGCCGCCACGAAGTTGGCGCCGTCCCGCGAGCTGATGCGCAACGCGAACGCTCCCGAGCCGCGGATCCGTAACGGTGGCACCTGGATCGCGGCCGAGGACCCTCCCGGGATCGGGTTGTCGAAGTCGTTGCCCGGCCTGAAGGTGCCCTGGTCGGTGGAGACCTGGACCGACACGGACAGCGGGCTGGCCGACGGGTTGGTGATCAGCACGGAGGTGCTGCGGTCGGTGCCGGCGAGCCCGCCCGCGAAGGACCACTGCGAGCGTGTGGTGGGCTGGCCGGGAACGAAGATCTTCTGCTGGTCCTTCTGGCTGATGACGGCGCCGGCGACCACGCGGCCGGACTTGGCGATCACCTCGATGGCCGGCCTGAGCGCGATCAGCTCGCCGTTCGAGAGGGTCTGGACCTTGGCGGAGCGTGGCGGCACGAACAGCTCGGCGGCGGCCGCAAGCGCCCCCTGGTTCACGTGCGGCACCAGGTCGACCACGGCGGGGTCGTTGTCGGGGTTGGCCACCACCACGGTGGTGCTGGCGCCGAGGCTGGTGTCGGCCGCCGGGATCCACCAGCGGTCGGTGGGCCCTGAGGCGCAGCTCGCCTGCCCGCCGGAGCCCACCGCGATCGGCGCGCTGAAGGCCTCCACCTGCACGTAGCCCGGCTGCTTGGGAGCGGGCACGTTCATGGTCCGGAGGCCGCCCGCCTCCAGCGGCTTCTGCGGAGTCTGGGAGGCGCCGGCCGCGCCGACGACCGTGGTCCGCAGGGTGGCGGGATTGCCGCCGACGTTGGCCATGCCGATGGAGGCGCTCTGGTTCGGCAGCAGCGGGCAGATCCAGCGGGCCGAGTATGGGGCGGCGGTCGCCGGAGTGGCCGGCGGCTTGGCCTTCGGCAGGGCGCTGGTCACGACCCCGAGGCCGGTGGTGGCCAGGACCAGGATCGCCACCAGGCCGAGGGTGGTGCGCGCCAGGCCGGTGGGCACCTCGAACTTCGGCAGGCTGGGAAGCTGCCGCCCGGTGTGCGGGGAGCGGGAGCGCCGCACGCCCTGGTCGACCCGCGATCGCGCCTCACGCTCGGCGGTGGCGGCCGCTGCCGCCGCGGTCTCCTGGCCGCGCCCGTTGGACAGGGGTGATGGGAATTCGCCGGTCGAGCCGAGCCGGTCGGGCCGGACCCGCTCGAAGGGACCCGTTGTCCCGGGAGCGCGCGCGCCCGGCACGGCGTCGAACGGGCCGGTCGTGCCGCCGGGACGGTCGGCCCGTGGCCCGCCGCCCGGGATGCGCCCGAACTGGCCGGTGGTCCCGCCTGGACGGCTGGGCCCGCCGTCCGGAATGCGGTCGAACGGACCGGTCGTGCCACCGGGACCGCCCGGCCGGGGGCCACCTGGGGGCCGCGGGGCGCCGCTCGGCGGGATGCGCCCGAACTGTCCGGTTGTGCCGCCGGGACCGCCGGGGCCGCCGGGACCACCGGGACCACCGGGGCGAGGGCCGCGCGGGGCGCCCGGGTCACCCGGCCCAGGCGTGGGCGGGCGTGGCCCGGCCGGCTCGGGAGTGACCTGACCGGGCGCGGCTGGGCCGGCGCTGGGCGCTGCCGCGGCGGGCGGGCTGGCGGCGTCCTGTCCGCGGGAGAAGGGCCATGGGCTGCGCCGCTTCTGCTGATGGCGTGCGGCGCGACTGGCGATCGGTGCCTGGCGCTGCTGCTCAGAGCCCGGGGCGCCGCCGCCGCCCGGCTGCTCGGGCCTGGCGGCCGCCGGGGGCGGAGGCTCTGGCCGATCGACCTGCGGCCACGTCGGCGGCGGTGGCGGCGACTCCCATCGGGCCCCCTGCGGCGGCGGTGGCGGCGGCCCCGGGGCCGGCTCGAAGGCGTCGGTCCGGTCCGGCGGCCCGCCATATGGATCCGGCGGAGCGCCGGAGGGATCGCTCGGCGGGGCGTACGGGTCGCTCGGCCCCTGGAACGGATCGTCGAACTGGAACGGGTCGTTGGGGATCCGGAAGGGGTCGAGGTCTGGCCGGAGCGGGTCGCGCAGGGGCCGCTGCGGCCGGAAGGGGTCATCCTCCTCGTTGAACGGGTCGAACGGGACGTCGTCGTCGTGGTCGCCGGGCGGGCTCATCGCGCACCTCCTCGGGCCAGCGTCGCCAGTCGCAGATCGGTGGTCGTGGTGTCGTCTAGCGCCATCGGCGTCACCGGCGGAGCGACCTTGGTCGGCCGCGCCATGGTCGCCAGCGCCGTCAGCACCAGCAGGGCCTCCACCAGCAGGAAGACCATCCGCCGCTGCTGGCCGTTGCGCCGCACCTCGACCGCCCCACCGCTGGTCCCGGCGGGCAGCTTGAAGCCCTGCGCCCAGCCGAACACCGTGGTCGGCTCCAGGGCGGTGTCGCCGACGGAGGCGCGCCAGGCCCGGTCGGCGGGCACCGGCAGCACCAGCGTCGCCGCGCCCGAGCCGGCGGCTTCGGCGGTCGTCGCGGCCCCATCGGTGCCCTCCGCGAGCGTCGCGCTCGCGCCCTGCACCTGGGCGATGGCCCGCGCTGGCAGCTTGGCCCCGCGGGGGCTGCTGAACAGCGCGTCGACCCCTTGCACACGCACCAGCGCCGGACCGGTGATCACGCCGCGCACCTCGGCCGGCGGCTCGCCCTGGACGATCCACGCGCTCGGCTGCGTCACGGGGCCCTGGAACAGGCCGGCCTGGTCGGTCGGCCGCGTGCGCAGCTCCTGCTGCCTGGCCACGAGGTCCACCAGGCGCTCGGCCTCCGGCCCTGGCCGTATGGCCACGTAGCCGACGCCGAAGAGCTGCAGCATCGAGCCGGCCTCGTGGGTTCGCGCCTCCACGATGTCGGTCACCACCGACTGGAGCGCTCTGCGCGCCCGGTCGTCGCCGAGCCGCCCTGAATCGAGCACCGTACGGCCGCTGGAACCGGTCACCGCGAAGTCCACGCCGTGGTCCGTCCTGCCGGCGAGCCACAGGACCCTGCCCTGGCTCTGGCGGACGGTCGCCGGTAGCGACGGCGAGCCCACCGACCGGATCGGCGACCACGAGCCGCGCACCAGGACCCCGGCGATCAGCACGCTGCTGGCCAGCGCCAGCAGTGCGAGCAGCGCCGCGGTCGCGCGCCGCAGGCCGCCGCCGTGCCCGAGCGCGGCGCCCAGCCCGGCCAGCGCCAGGCCGGTGGCCGCAGCCCAGCAGACCGCTCCGGGGATCAGCAGGCCCGCCGGCCATTCCGTGGCGATCCTGGGCGGCAGGCCGTGCGCCTGGAGGGTGGCGGCCACGCACGCGGCCAGCATCCCTGCCAGCAGGAAGAAGGTCTGCCGCCGGTAGCCGGCCGGGATGAAGAACAGCGCCGCCAGCGCGAGCGCTGGGTACAGCGGCCCGATCAGCGTGCCGGCAGCGCCGCCGGGCAGTCCGGGGCCGCCTGGCCGGAGCTGGAGCAGGTCGCCGAACCCGGGCGAGGCCAGCGCCGTGCCGGTGGTCCGCAGCGCCGCTCCCGTCAGGATCTGGCCGGTGAAGGGGAACTGGAGCACCAGCGCGCCCACGAAGCCGGCGCCGAGCAGCACGGACCGGCGGACGGCGAGGCCGCGGTCGTCGCCGGGCCCCAGCGCCAGCGCGGCGACGACGGCCACCGCCACGACCACCAGCAGCACCACGGCCGCCGGCGGGTACATGGCGATCGCCACCGCGCCGAGCACCAGGAAGCGCAGGGCGGGGCGCCACGGCTCGCGCGGCTGCTGGCTCCGGAAGGCGAGCACCACCTGGGCGAGCACCGGCGGCGCGAGCACCAGAAAGGCCAGCTCGCCGAGCCGCCCCTGGGCCAGCGCGCCGATCGCCAGCGGCGAGCCGGCATACAGCAGCCCGGCGACCGCGCGGGCGGCCAGCGAGGGCACCAGCACGCGCAGCGCCCTGGTGCAGGTCGCCGCCCCCAGCGGCAGCGCCAGCCACAGCAGCAGCTTCTGCGCGAGCAGCGCCTTGTCGAGCGTGATGGTGGCCAACCCGCCGAGCAGGGCCAGCGACGGGGAGGCGGAGTCGGTCGAGCCGAGGCCCCCCTGGTGGAAGGCGGCCCCGAACTCGCGCAGGAAGTCCTCGCCGCCGGACGGGAAGACGCCCAGCGCTCCGCCGGCGATGGCCGGCGCGAACATCAGCGAGCGCAGCGAGACCAACATCAGCAGCGCGAAGCTCGCAACGCCGAAGGCCACCGGATGGCTGGCGATGACCCGCCCGATCTGGGCACCGGGCGCGGGCATGTCCTGGTCCTCGGCGCCGCTGGGCGTCTGCGCCACGTGCTCGCCGACTTCGCCGTAGACCAGCTCGAGCATCCCGCGCAGCAGCGCGCGCAGCGGTTGGCCGCCGGGTGCCCGCAGGCTGGCGAGGGCGGCGTCGTCGACCTTCCGGCGGCGCTGCAGTCGCCGCCGGTGCACGATCGTGACCGGCAGCTCCTTCACGTTCCAGCCCCAGGCCCACAGGATCTGGAGGGCGTCGCCCGGGCGGCCGGTGAGCGCGAGCCCCAGCGCCCGCAGCGCGCCGCCGAGGATCGCCAGCAGGAACATCAACGGCAGCCGCCGCAGCGAGGTCGACTTCAGCAGCGCCGCCATGGTGTGGCGCTCGGTCAGGTACCTCGGGTGGTTGACGGCGCGGTCCTTGCGGGCGCGCGAGGTGGCCGCCGCGAAGTGGCGCACCCTGGCACCCGGCACCACCAGCACCCGGCCGCCCTGCAGGTGCATCCGCCAGCACAGGTCGAGATCGTCGCGGAAGGCCGGCATGCGCTCGTCGAAGCCGCCCACCTGGAGCAGCGCGTTGCGGCGGATCATCATGCCCGCGCTGGAGACGAAGAAGGTCTCGCGGACCTGGTCGTGCTGGCCCTGGTCGATCTCGTCGTCCTCGACCGGCGAGACCGCCCTGCCGGTGCGGTCGATCGACCAGCCGACGTCCTGGAGGCGGTTGGGGTTGGACCACGACAGCAGCTTCGGCCCGAGGATCGCGGCGCTCGGCCGCGAGGCGGCCTCGGCGAGCAGCCGCTCCAGCGCCTCCGGCTCGGGTGCGGAGTCGTCGTGCAACAGCCACACCCACTCCATGCCGGCGGTCCTGGGGTCGCGCAGGGCCGCCATCACCGCACGGCCGAACTGGCCGCGGACGGCCAGGACCGCGTCCTCGCCGAGGCGGGAGCGTGCCCATTCGGAGCTGCCGTCGGTCGAGCCCGTGTCGACGACCACGACGTCGTCGATCGGTCGGGTTTGCTTGGCAAGCCCGCGGAACGTCTCCCGCAGGAATGGCCGCCCGTTGTGGCAGACGACCACGGCAAGCACGCGGGGTTCGTTGCTTGGCACGACCTTCCTCTCGATGCGGCCCTTGGGGGAGGGCCATGGAAATGCCCGTAGGGTTGTCGCCTCCTCACGGGCCCGCGCATGCTAACACGCAGCGCAGCGATCGAAGAAAAACAGGGCAGTCCAGGCGAGGTTGTCGCAGGTGGTCGAGGCAGTGCCGGCGCGGGAGCGTCAGGCGGCCTCCCGCTTCGCCACGATCAATGGGAAGGCGGCGCACGAACCCGGGGCGGGGAGTCGGCTGGAGCCTCGACGACTCGAGCCGCCTGCGACCCGCCCCGGAGGGCGGCATCCCTGCTCAGAGCGGATGACCGCGGGGGATTGGAGCAGGGACGCCCGCGGGAGACCTGTCAGCAGGCGCGCTTCTTCAGGCGGCGCCGCTCACGCTCGCTCATCCCACCCCAGATTCCGAAGCGCTCGTCGTTGGCCAGGGCATACTCGAGGCATTCGACTTGGACGACGCAGGTCTGGCAAATCCGCTTGGCGGCTCGGGTGGAACCCCCCTTTTCAGGAAAAAAGCAATCAGCGTCCCTGCCACGGCAGGCGGCTCGCTCGTACCAGGGCTCCGGCTCGACACGAAAGACCGTGGTCGTGGTCATCGCGGTCATCGCTCCTCCCTCGCTGCCAGCTTTCAGGGCAGTCGGTCGAGCGTCGGCTTTCCCGAACTGCACCACGGTAATTACATCGGTGAGATTCCGCATCGTCTTGAGTACGTAACCGCGCATCCGAGGCCGTTTTCGCACCCGGGCAGCCGTCGATAGCCCCTCGTAGCCCTTTACCATCACATTGGCCTGTTGGTGGACAAATCGGTTAGCCTCCCCACGGTCTGCAAGAGGGCTCAGAGGGGAGCGCGGTGCGCGGTGTCGAGGATCGCTGGGCAGCAACGGGCAGGGAAGCAGCAGGCAGCCGGCATCGAGCTGACCGACGCCGACCTGACGGCCGCCCGCCGGCGCGACCCGGCAGCCGTCAGCCGCGTCTACACCGTCTTCGCGCCCTCGCTGTTCCGCTTCTTCATGGCCCAGGTCGGCAACCGCCACACAGCCGAGGACCTGACCGGCTCGGTGTTCGCCGCGGCGATCGAGAGCCTGCCCGGCTTCCGCGGACCCGTGGAGGCGCTGGGCGGCTGGTTGTTCCGGATCGCCCGGCATGACCTGTTCGACTTCCGGCGCCGCCAGTCGCGCGCTCGCTTCGACCCGCTGGACGACGTGCTGGACGAGGCGGCGCTGGCGGCCGGCGCCAGCGATCCGGAGGAGCTGGCGATCGATCGGCTCGAGGGCGCGCGGGTCATGAAGGCGCTGGAGCAGCTCTCCCCCGACCAGCGTGAGGTGCTGCTGCTGCGGATGGCCGCGGGACTGACCGCGCCAGAGGTCGCCAAGCTGCTCAGCAAGACCACCGGGGCGGTGCGGGCGCTGCAACACCGCGGCCTGGCCAGCCTCGCCCGGGCGCTCGGGCCGCGGTCGCCGGGAAGCCAGCCGTACCTATCCGCCGGTCCCGAGCGCCTCTCCGAGTGCGAGGAGGACTGAGATGCCCCGGTCAAGGAAGCCCGTAGGACTCGAAGATCAGCTCGACGACGCGCTCGACGGGCCGCGCGGCCCGGTGGCGGCCGAGCTCGGCCCGCTGCTGGAGGCGGCGGACGAGCTTCGCGCGTCGCTCACGCGGCTCCAGCTCGACCCCGCGGTCGCGCAGCGGCATCTTGCCCTGGCGCTGGGCCCGGCGGCCGCCGAAGCGGTCGCGGCGGCGCCGACCCGGATCGGCGCCCTGCAAGCGCACGACGCTCCGCCGGAAGGCGCCGCGCCGGCGGACGCAGCCGTGCCGGCGGACGCAGCCGTGCCGGCCACCCGGGCGATCCGGGCACGGCGCCGGGCCGAGCGGCCCCGGGCGTGGCGGCGCCGCGTCACCGCCTTCGCGCTGGCGGCCGCGGCGGTGCTGACCCCGCTGGTGGTGCTGTCGAGCCGGACGCTGCCGGGCGAGCCGCTGTACCCGGTCAAGCTGACCGTCGAGAACGCCCGCCTGACGGCCACTCGCTGGTCGCCCAACCAGCAGGCGGACCTGCGCACCCGCTTCGCGTCCACGCGCCTGGAGGAGCTGGACGGCCTGGTGGACAGCGGCCGGACCGACCAGATCCCGGGGGCCATCTCGGCGCTGGACAGCGCGCTGGCCGCCGCGCACGAGTCGCTCGGCGGCATCTCCGGCCGGCGCGCCGGCGCGCTCGACCAGCGGCTGCGCGGCCTGCGGGCCGGCCAGACCGCCGAGCTGACCTCGCTGGTCGAGCGCCTGCCCTCGACCACGCCCACTGCGGCCCGGGTGAGGATCGAAGGCGCGGTCGAGCGGTCGCTGTCCGGCGACCGCTGACGCCCGGCCATCCCGAGCGTCGCTCGGTAGGCGCGGCCCGGCAGCCTGCTCCAGGGCCCGCCACCCCGCTGTGGATATCGCGGCGCTTGCCCCGGCGGCTCTCGCTATGCTGGAGCCTCGCCCCAATCGAGCCAACGGAGATGACGGACCATGCTCGTCGCGCTCGCCGGTGGGGTCGGCGCGGCCCGGTTCCTGCGCGGCCTCATCCGCGTCCATCCGCCCGCCGACATCCTGGTCATCGGCAACACCGGTGACGACCTGCGCGTGCACGGACTGGCGGTCTCGCCCGACCTGGACTCGGTCGCCTACACCCTGGCGGGCCTGTCGGACGAGGAGCGTGGCTGGGGCCTGGCCGGCGAGACATGGAACGTGCTCGGTGCCCTGGACCGTCTCGGCGAACCGAGCTGGTTCAGCCTCGGCGACCGCGATATCGCCACCCACCTGCTGCGGACCAGGCTGCTCACCGAGGGCGCGACCCTCTCCGAGGCAACCGCCGAGGTCTGCCGCCGGCTCGGCGTGCCCGTGCGGCTGGTGCCCATGAGCGACCAGCCGGTCGAGACCCGCGTCGAGGTCGACGGCAGCGCCGGCCTCGAGGATCTCGGCTTCCAGGAGTACTGGGTGGCCCGCCAGGCGCGGGACCCGGTGCGCCGCGTCACCTTCGCCGGCATCGAACGGGCCCGGCCGGCGCCGGGCGTGCTGGACGCCATCCGCGCGGCGGAGGGGATCGTGCTCTGCCCCTCCAACCCGGTGGTCTCGGTCGCGCCCATCCTGGCCGTGCCCGGCATCCGCAGCGCCATCCAGAACACCGCCTGCCGGACGGTGGCGATCACCCCGATCATCGGCGGCGCGCCGGTCCGCGGCATGGCCGACAAGCTCCTGCCGGCCTGGGGGGTCGAGGTCTCGGCCCGCGGCGTGGCCAGCCTCTACGGCGGCCTGGCCGACGCCTTCGTGCTGGACCAGGTCGACCAGGCGCAGGCGGGCGACGTCGCCGCGCTCGGACTGGAGGCGATCGTGGCGCCGACCCTGATGCGCACGACCGAGGACGCCGCCGCCCTGGCCAAGGTCGCCCTCGACGCGCTCCACACACCAGGCGGGGCCGGGCGGTGAGCCCACTACAGGTCTTCCCGCTCCCAGGGCTGCCCGAGATCCGCCCCGGCGACGAGCTGGCGCCCCTGCTGCTGCGGGCGGTCGGCGCCGCCGGGCTGCGGCTCGCCGACGGCGACGTGCTGGCGGTGACCTCCAAGGTGGTCGCCAAGGCCGAGGGCCGGCTGGTGCCGCTGCCGGCCGCCGAGGTCGAGCGCGAGCGGGTCCGCCGCGAGGTGGTGACGGCCGAGACCGTGCGGGTGGTGGCTCGCCGCGGCCCGATGGTGATCGCCGAGACCCGCCACGGGCTGGTCGGTGCCAACGCGCTGATCGACGAGTCCAACGCGGGCGGCGACGCGCTGGTGCTGCTGCCCGAGGACCCCGACGCCTCGGCGGCGCGGCTGCGCGCGGCGCTTGCCTCGCTGGACGGGCACGACGTCGTGGTGGTGGTCACCGACACGCTCGGGCGCCCGTGGCGCCGGGGCCAGACCGACGTGGCGGTCGGCATGGCCGGCATGGGCGCGCTCGAGGACTACCGCGGCCAGCTCGACGGCGACGGCCGCGCGCTCGAGGTCACCGAGGTGGCCGTGGCCGACGAGGTCGCGGCGGCCGCCGACCTGGTCAAGCGCAAGCTGGCCAGGGTGCCGGCCGCGCTGCTGCGCGGCGTGCCCCTGCCGGCGGGCGATGGCCGCGCCAGCGAACTGGTCCGCCCGGCCGCCGAGGACCTCTTCCGCACCGGCTCCGGCCCCGAGGACCTGGTGGCCTTCCTGGAGGGCCGCCGCACCCGGCGCCGCTTCCTGCCCGACCCGGTGGACCCCGCCGCGGTCGAGCGGGCGGTGCTGGCCGCCATGACCGCCCCGTTCCCCCACCACACCCGCCCCTTCCGTGTGGTCGCCCTGGACTCTGGCGAGGGCCGCAAGCGCTACCTGACCCAGATGGAAGCCGCCTGGCGCCAGGACCTCGCCGCCGACGGCACGCCCGCCGAGGTCATCGAGCGGCGCATGGCCCGCTCCTGGGCGCTGCTCGGCAGCGCGCCCGTGCTGCTGGTGCCCTGCCTGGCCCCGGGCGGCCGGCACGACTACCCGGACGAGCGCCGGAGCCGGGCGGAGGACGCCATGTTCGAGCTGGCGGCCGGCGGCGCCGTGCAGACACTGCTGCTGGCCCTGCACGCGCAGGGCCTCGGCGGTGCCTGGATCTCCTCCAGCCTGTTCTGCCAGGGGGTCGCGGCCAGGGCGCTGGAGCTACCGGCGGGCTGGCTGCCGCTCGGCTCGGTGGCCGCCGGCCGCCCCGACCCCGGGGACCGCCCGCGGCCACGCCCGCCGCTCGACCCCGGCGATCTCATCCTGCGCCGCTGAGGCCCGGGCGGTGCGCCCCGGCCGGGCGGGGCGCCCCGGCCGGGGGTGCGCCCCGGCCCCCGCCCGCGCGTCCCGGCGCGCTCAGCTCGCGCCGATCAGGTGCTTGATCGGTTCGATCGCGAAGTAGACCAAGAACACCACGCTGACGCCGATCAGCAGCGGGTGCAGCTCGCGGATCTTCCCTCTGGTCAGCTTGAGCAGCACGTAGGTGATGAAGCCGGCGCCCACCCCGTTGGTGATCGAGAAGGTGAACGGCATCAGCACGATCGTCAGGAAGGCAGGCAGCCCGACCTCGATGTCGCTCCAGTCGATGTCGCGGATCAGCGTCAGCATGAAGAACCCGACCAGCACCAGCGCCGGCCCGGTCGCCTCCGGCGGGATCACCCCGGCCAGCGGCGACAGGAACAGGGACAGGCCAAACAGCACCGCCACCACCACCGAGGTGAGGCCGGTGCGCCCGCCGGCGGCGATGCCGGAGGCCGCCTCGATGTAGGCGGTGTTGGAGGAGGCCGACGCCGCTCCGCCCGCCGCCGCGGCCAGCGAGTCGACCACCAGCACGCGGTTGATCTTCGGCAGGCGCCCGTTGCGGTCGAGCAGCCCTGCCTCGTCGCCGAGGCCGATCACCGTGCCCATGGTGTCGAAGAAGTCGCTCAGCATCACCGCGAACACCGCCACCAGGGCCGAGATCACCCCGATCGTCGAGAAGGCGCCCAGCAGCGAGAAGTCCCCGAGCAGGCTGAAGTCGGGGGTGCCGACCAGCTTGTCCGGCACCGCGGCGACCTCGCCGCCGGGCCACAGCTTCAGGTTGTCCACCTCGTTCACGATGATCGCCAGCACGGTGGTGCCGAGGATGCCCAGCAGCAGCGCCGCCCGCACGCGCAGGGCGACCAGGGCCACGGTCAGCAGCAGGCCGACGATGAACACGGTGACCTTGAGCCCGTTGATGGTCGCCAGCGCGACCGGGGTGGCGGGGCTCTGCGGCCGGACCACGAAACCGGCGTCGTAGAAGCCGATGAAGGCGATGAACAGGCCGATGCCCACGCCGATGGCCTTCCGCGGTGACGGTGAGCACCGCCCCGGCGGGCAGGCGCCGCCCGCCCGGGTCGGCCACGGCGCCGAGGATGGACGGGTTGAGGAACAGGATGTAGGCCATGGTCATGAACGTGGTGAGGCCCGCCACCACCTCGGTGCGCAGCGACGAGCCCCTGGCACGGTAGTCGAAATACCGGTCGAGCCGGCGGTCCGCGCCGCCTCGCTCCCCTTCCCTCTGCGCTGTGGTTGTCATGGCTTCTCCCGATATGACGGTTGACGCGCCGGAGCGTAGCAGGTCGGCGTTGCCCGTCGGACGCTGGCGTCCCTATCCTGGCCGCGAAGGGGAGTAGTCCGAAAGCGGCTGGTCGACATGCTGGCGCTCGCGCCCGGTCAGCCGCCCCGGCGCCCAGCGCCGGGTGGGCGAGACCTTCGGCCATGACACCGATTTCCGGGAGTCGGGCCGGAGGCTCGCGCTCCTCCCGCCCGGTTCCACCAGCGGGAGGATCGCTTGTTCCTGGATGCGCTGCTGATCAGCTTCGGCGTGATCTTCGTCGCCGAGCTGGGCGACAAGAGCCAGCTCATGGCGCTCGCCTTCGCGACACGCTACCGGGCGCTGCCGGTGCTCGCCGGCATCACCGGCGCCACCGCGGTGGTGCACCTGGTCTCGGTGGTGGTCGGGGCGCTGCTCGGCGCGGCGCTGCCGGCGCGGCCGGTGAACCTGCTGGCGGGGCTGGCGTTCCTGGCGTTCGCCGCCTGGACGCTGCGCGGCGACGCGCTGAGCGAGGACGAGGCGACGCGCGCCAGGCGGTCGACCGGCAGCGCGGTGCTGGCCGCCAGCATCGCCTTCTTCCTGGCTGAGCTCGGGGACAAGACCATGCTGGCCACGATCACGCTGGCGACCCGCGAGGGGCTGGTGGGCACCTGGGTCGGCTCGACCCTCGGCATGGTCGCCGCCGACGCGATCGCCATCCTGGTCGGCCAGCAGCTGGGCCGGCGCCTGCCGGAACGCGCGGTGCGCATCGGCGCCGCCGCCTCCTTCGTCGTCTTCGGCGCGCTCCTGCTGGTGGAGTCGGTGCGGGGCTAGAGCCAGCGGCCGGCCTCGGGAACGCCCCGGCTACACGCGGATGGCGCCGGGAGGCAGGTGCACGCCGGGGGCGACGCGGATGCCGCCGCCAAGCACGTTGCCCTCATCGATCACCACGCCGTCGCCGAGGATGGCCCCGTCGCTCACGACCGCGCCCGAGCCGACCACCACGTCCGCGCCGACGATCGAGTCGCTCACCTTGCCCCCGCGCTCGACCCTGGCGCCGGCCAGCAGCACCGAGCGCTCCACGCGCGCGCCGCCCGCCACCACCGCGCCGGGACCCAGCACCGACGGGCCGAAGATGCGCCCCTCGCGCTCCACCCGCGCCGACGGCCCGATCATCACCGGACCGCGCAGCACCGCGCCGTCCTCGACCTCGGCGGCGTCCGAGAACCACTGCCCGCGGCCGCGCTCGGTGGCGCTGATCGGCAGGCTCAGCCGACCCTCGAGCAGGTCGGCCTGGGCGGAGAGGTAGGCGATCGGGGTCCCGAGGTCGCGCCAGTAGCCCTGCACCTCGTAGCCGTACACCGGCGCGCCGGAGGCCAGCAGCGAGGGGAACAGGTGGCGCTCGAACGACGACGGCTGCCCGGCCGGCACGTGGTCGAGCACGGACGGCTCCAGCACGTAGACGCCGGCGTTGATCAGGTCGGTCGCCCAGGCCTCCTCGTCGGGGCCAGGCTTCTCGAGGAAGGCCTGGACGCGCCCCTGGGCATCGATCGGCACCAGGCCGAACGCGCTCGGGTCGGGAACCCTGACGAGGGCGAGCGAGGCGGCCGCGTCGCGCTCGCGGTGCAGCGAGACCAGCTTGGGGATGTCCAGGTCGACCAGGATGTCGCCGTTGAACACCATGAAGGTGTCGGTGAGCAGGTGGGAGAGCCGCTTGACCGCGCCGGAGGTCCCCATCGGCGTGTCCTCAGACGAGAGCACCACCTCGACGCCGGCCTTGCGCGCCGCCGGGATCAGCTCGTCGAAGGCCTCGGGCAGGTACATCGTGGACAGCACCACGTCGTTGAAACCGCTGGAGGCGAGCTGCCGCAGCATGTGGAGCAGGAACGGCTCGTTGGCGAACGGGATCAGCGGCTTGGGCCTGGTGCTGGTCAGCGGTCGCAGTCGGGTGCCGAACCCTCCGGCCAGGATGACTGCTTGCACGGTGGCACTCCCCTCGTCGTGACATGGAGATCCGCCGGGACCAACCCTCGGTCCCCGGCTCTCCAGAGTCTATTGCGCGGCGTGGCGGTAGGCGTCCGCAGTCAGCGCCGCGCAACGGTTCCAGGTGAATCCGGCCGCGCGCACCATGCCCCGCTGCACCAGGCCGACACGCTCGCCGGCCTCGCCGGCCAGCTTGCCGATCGCGACCGCCAGCGCGTCGGCGTCGCCCGGGTTGACCAGCAGGGCCGCGTCGCCGGCGACCTCCGGCAGCGACCCGCCGGTGGTGGTGACCACCGGCGTGCCGCAGGCCATCGCCTCCAGCACCGGCAGGCCGAAGCCCTCGTAGCGGCTCGGGTAGGCGAACACGTCCGCCCCGGTGAACAGTGCCGCCTTGTCCGGCTCCGGCACGTACCCGGCCAGCAGGATGCGGTCGGCCACCCCGCTGGAGGCCACCGCGGCGGCGACCTCGCCGGCCCCCCAGCCCGCCAGGCCGGCCAGCACCAGGCGGTGCGGCAGCTCGCCCGCGAGCTTGGCGAACGCTCTGATCAGGCTGGGCAGGTCCTTGCGCGGCTCGAGCGTGCCGAGCCCGAGCAGGTAGGGGCCGTGGAGGCCCAGACGCCGGCGCAGGGCGGCCACCGCCTGCTCGCTGGCTGGGCGCAGGTCGGTGCCGAGCGGGGTGACGTCGACATGCTCGGGGTCGACGCCGAGCTCGGTGACCAGGTCACGGGCGGTGGTGGCGGACACGCACAGCACCCGCTCCGCCACCGCCACCGACCGCCGCATCGCCCAGCGGAAGAACCGGACCTTGCTGGCCTCGTGCCATTCCGGGTGGGTGACCAGGGTGAGGTCGTGGACGGTGACCACCCGTGGCAACCGCGAGTGGCGCGGCAGCTCGTAGTGCACGCCGTGGAGCAGGTCCGCTCCCGCCGCCCGCGCCGCTCTGCCCGACGCCAGGTGCGTCCAGGCGATGCGGGCCGGCCGGCCGAGCCCCGCGGTCCGCACGGCGTGGAGGTTCAGGCCGGGCGCGGCCAGCGACTCCGCCGATTCCGGGGCCGCGAACACCTCCAGCTCGACCTCGCCGCGCAGCGCCAGGGCCTCGAGCATCCGCGCGGCGTAGACGCCCGCACCGGTCAGCTTGGCGGGCACCGCCGTGGCGTCCACCGCTACCCGCAAGCGGTCGGCGGCGGCGGTTGCCGGCGAGACGGCCCCATCACGTCCCCGGGCCTTGCCGGTCCGCGAGACCCCGCGAGCCACCCGAGCCTCCGGGCGGCGGGGCCTCAACGCAGGACCTCCTCGTAGGCGGCCCAGGTCGCGGCGGCGGTGGCCTTCCAGGTGAAGGGGGCCGCGCGGCGGCGGCCGTCGGCGGCGAGACGCTCGCGCAGGGCGTGGTTGGAGAGCAGCTCGATCATTCCCTTGGCGATGGCCGGCACGTCGGTCGGGTCGACCAGCAGCGCGGCGCCGCCGGCCACCTCCGGCAGGCTCGACCGGTCGCCGGTGAGCACCGGCAGGCCGCGGGCCATCGCCTCCAGCACCGGCAGGCCGAAGCCCTCGTAGAGGCTCGGGTAGGCGAGCCCGTCGGCGGCCGCGTACAGCCCCTGGAGCACGGCGTCCTCCACGTGCCCGGCCAGCACCACCCGCGCCGGGGCCCCATCCGCCCGCGCACCGTCCGCCCGTGGCGCGGCCGGGAGTGGCCCAGCCAGGGCCTTGCCCCAGCCGGTGGGGCCGACCACCACCAGGTGGTGCTCCGGCAGGTCAGCCGCCGCCTCGGCGAACGCCGCCACCAGCCGGGGCAGGTTCTTGCGGGGCTCCAGGGTGCCGACCGCCAGGAGGAACGGCCCGCGCACCCCGAGCCGTTCCAGCAGCCGCCGGGCCGGCCCGGAGTCGGGCCGCTCGGGTGGCGGGTCGGCGCCGAGCGGGGTGACCGTGACGCGCTCCGGCTCCAGGCCGTACAGGTCGGCGAGGTCGCGCGCGGTCGACGACGAGGGCACCAGCACCCGCGCGGCCTCGGCCACCGCGATGCGGGTGGCCCGCTCGTGGAAATGCCGGCCGCTGGCCGGATAGGCCTCGGGGAAGTGCCGGAAGGCCACGTCGTGCACGGTGACCACCAGCGGCCGGCCGCGCGCCGGCGGGACCGCCGCGCTGGTCGCGTGCACCAGGTCCAGCTCCGCGACGACCTGGGCGGGCAGGCGAGGGCGGCGCAGCTCCACCCAGGCTCTGGTCGCCAGCCGGCCCGGCCATGCCAGCGCGAGCGTCCGCTCGGGCGGCAGCCCCGCCGCCGCGATCCGCTCCGCCGGGTGCCTGGCGACCAGCCAGCGAACCGCTCCCCCGCCAGCCTCCGCCTCAGCCTCCAAGTGCCGCACGAGCGCACCCACGTACCGCCCGATCCCCCCCGGCACCGGCCCGAAAAGCTGCTCCGCCACCACCCCGACCCGCCGCCCGAGCGCCGGGCCCCCGGCGGCGCCGGGTGTGCGCGCGGTCATCGGGCCACCGCGCGGGTATAGGCGGCGAGGGTGGCGCGGGCGCAGCGCTGCCAGGTGAAGCCGGCGGCGTGGGCGCGCCGGACCTGCCGCGCGGGGCCGCCGCCGTCCTCGACCGCCTTGTCAAGGGCGGCCGCCAGCGCGCCGGCGTCGCCGGGATCGACCAGCTCGGCCTGGTCCCCGAGCACCTCCCGCAGGGCGGGGACGTCGCCGGCCACCACCGGGGTGCCGCAGGCCAGCGCCTCCAGCGCCGGCAGGCCGAAGCCCTCGTACCAGGAGGGGTAGGCCAGCGCCGCCGCGCCGGCCACCACCCGGGCCAGCTCGGCGTCGCCGAGATAGCCAGGGGTGTGCACGCTGCCGCGGGGCAGGCCGGCCAGGTCCGGCTCCTCGCCCCAGCCGGGCGGGCCGACCAGCACCAGTGGCGGCGGCGCCCCGCCCGCGAGCAGCTCGCGGTAGGCGGCCAGCAGCGTGCCCAGGTTCTTGCGCGGCTCGCGGCTGCCGACGAACAGCAGGTACCGCGGTGGCAGGCCGCGGGCGGCCAGCCAGGCCGCGTCGGGCGGCTCGGCCTCCAGCCAGCCCCGGCCGACCCCCAGCGGGGTCACCATCACGCGGTCGGCGGGCAGGTGGTAGGTGTCGAGCACCTCGGCGGCCACGGCGGCGGTCGGCGTGCACACGATCGCCCCGCGGGCCAGGCCGGCCGGCACCAGCGTGCGGTAGCGCGCCGAGGCGGCGGTGACCATCTCGGGGTACCGCAGGTAGGTGAGGTCGTGGATGGTCACCACCAGGCCCGCGCGCCGCGCCGGCGGCGCCACGAAATTCGTGGCGTGGAACACGTCCACCCGCCCGGCGAACCACTCAACCGGCGGCCATCCCAGGCGCGCCCACGCCGCCCGCAACACCCGCGCCGGCACCCGACGCCGCCCCACCCGCACCCCCGCCACGGCCCCAGGCGCCCCCTGCTCCGCCGGCCCGCCGCTCTCGCGGCGAGGGGCGGCAGGCGTGACGGCCGGGCCCGAGGTGCCGCGCCAGGTGAAGGGGATCAGGCGCAGCTCGGCGACCTCGCCGGAGAGGGCGAGCGCCTCGACCAACCGCGCCACGTAGTGGCCGACGCCCGTCCTCGGTCCGAGCAGGGGTGTGGCGTCGAGGCCGACCCTCATCCGCCGCGCGACCTCACCGCAGGACCATCCACCGCTGCAGGTGGCGCCGGTCGACCTTGGAGCGCCGGGAGATCTCCCAGCGGCGGAACAGCATCGCCGGCAGCAGGCGCAGGTACGAGCCCATCACCTTGACCCGCAGCAGGGTCGGCCGCAGCGGCGGCCGCCGCCGGGTGTGCCGCGCCTGGGCGACCGCCCGCAGCGCCAGCGACGCCGTGGTCAGCGGGTAGCGCAGCACCTCGCGCAACGCCAGGCCGGCGCGGGCGTTCTTGGTCAGGAGCAGCAGCCGGTTGCGGTCGACGTGGAAGACGAAGAAGGGCGACCATTCCTCGGACGACGCCGCGTGGATGTGCCGCACCACCGAGTCGGGCAGGTAACGGATCGTCCAGCCGAGCGCGCGCAGCCGCCAGGCGAGGTCGGTGTCCTCGTAGTACATGAAGAAGTCGTCGTCGAACACGCCGGCCTCGCGCAGCGCCTCGGTGCGGAACAGCACCGACGCGCCGCAGAAGGTGAAGACCTCCTCGACCCGCTCGTACTGGCCGCGGTCGACCTCCTGGTAGCCCCGGTCGGCACCGTAGCCGTCCACGAACACGACGCTGCCGGCGTTGTTGAGCACGTCGACCAGCTCGGCCGCCGGCGCCACCGGGACCTGCTGCTCGGCGACCTCGGTCTCGGCCTTGACGGTGGCCGCGCCGCCCGCCCAGGTCAGCTCGACCGGCTTGGCGCCCTCGGCGGCGAGCCGGAAGCCGAGCTCCAGGCCTGGGGCGGCCCCCGTGCCCCGGCCGTCGGGGTCCACCGGCACCAGCAGCCGCCCCGACGGCCTGGTCCAGCGGAAGCGGCCGTCGCCCTCGCCCTCCGGCCCATAGGCGAGGTGGTCCCAGAGCACCTCGTCGGTCACGTCCCGGCCGTCGACGGTCACCTGGTAGATCCGCACGCCCAGCTCGCGGCTGTCCAGGGTGCCCGGCAGGAACGCCGGGGTGGACAGGTTCAGGGCCAGGAACCTTGGCAGGAAGACGATCTTCGAGGTGGTCGCGGCCAGCCTCGGCGTGCCGCCGGGGACCGCCCCGGCCTGCTCGCGCTCGAACGGCTCGATCAGCCGGGAGAGCCAGTCACGTGTCGGCCGCGCGTCCTGGTTGAGCAGGGCGACGTAGGGGGTGTCCACCTGGCGCAGCGCGACGTTGTTGCCACCGGCGAAGCCGTCGTTGCGCTGGTTGGCGATCAGCCGCACCCATGGGAAGTCGCGCTCGATCAGCTCCTGGGTCCCGTCGGTGGAGGCGTTGTCGACCACCCAGACCTGCATCCGGCCCTCGGGCAGGTCCTGTGCGGCCAGTGCCTCCAGGCAGGGAGCGACCAGGTCGACGCCGTTGTAGCTAACGACGACCACGGTCGCCAGCGGCGCGGGGTCGCCGGCTGGCGCTGGGCTCGGCACGTTCCTCCTCCTCGGTTCGCTCGATGGTCCAGGCGACGTCGACCAGGCCGTGCTCGCTGGAGCCGATCACCCGCAGGGCCTCGCTGAAGCGGCGAGCGTCCAGTGCGCGGCCCCCCGGCTCGCGCAGGGCGACCGCCAGGGCGAAGATCCCCTGGATCGGCGGCAGCTCCTTGACGAAGAAGCGGACGGTCCAGGTGCCGTTCGGCTCGAAGTGCTCCTCCTCGGCGTCCATCACCCACATCGGCACGTCCGCCGGGCCGGTCACGGCCACGCGGACCACCGCCGCCGGCGGTGGCTCGGCGCCGACCGCGACGTCGACCTCGACGGCCAGTGGCTCGCCCACCTGGAACTCGCCCTTGTGAGCGGCCCGCGCGCTGGGGTCGACCATCCGCACGCCGCTGATCCGCAGGGCGCTGGAGGCACCGGCCGCGCCGCCCGACTGGTCGGGCGCGGTGCCGAGCAGGGTCCGCAGCCGCTCGGCGGCCTCCAGCGCGTCGCCGTCGTGCAGCACTCGGCCGTGGTCGAGCACCAGGCCGCGGCTGCAGAGCCTCGGCACCAGGTCCACGGCGTGGGTGACGAACAGGATGGTGCAGCCCCGCTCCTGGAACTCGGTGATCTTGGCCAGGCACTTGGCCTGGAAGGCCTCGTCGCCCACGGCCAGCACCTCGTCGACCAGCAGGACGTCGGGGTCCACGTGCACCGCGATCGCGAAGCCGAGCCGCACGTACTGGCCGGACGAGTAGTGCTTGACCTGGTTGTCGATGAACTGCTCGAGGCCTGAGAACTCGACGATGCTGTCGAAGTTCCGGTTGATCTCGCGGCGGGTCAGACCAAGGATCGACGCGTTCAGGTAGATGTTCTCGCGCCCGGTCAGCTCGCCGTTGAAGCCGGCGCCGAGCTCGAGCAGGGACGCCACCCGGCCGCGCACCCGCACCGAGCCCACGGTGGGCTCCAGGATCCCGGCGAGCAGCTTGAGCAGGGTCGACTTGCCCGAGCCGTTGGCGCCGATCAGGCCGACCGTCTCGCCGCCGTGGATGTCCAGGTCGATGTCGCGCAGCGCCCAGAACTCCTCGGCCTTGGAGCGCCTGGTCTGCAGGAACCGCTCCTTCAGGCTGGTGGCCCGCTGATGATGGATGAGAAAGCGCTTGCCGACCCCTCGGGCGGAGATGACCGCGTCAGCCATCTACAGCTCCTCCGCGAAGTCGGCTTGCATGCGGCGGAAGACCACCAGGCCGATCCCCAGCAGCACCACGGAGATGAAGGCCGCCACCCCCAGCCACTTCAGGTAGAAGCTGTAGCCGCCGGTCGCCAGCACCTTGACGGGCGCGCCGTTCTCGATCACCACCGGATAGCGGTAGATCGCCCGCTGGATCGAGGTGACCACCGCGGTCATGGGGTTGGCCATGAAGAAGGCGAACAGGTGCTTGGGGACGAGCTGCTCCTGGACGACCCGGATCGGGTAGACGATCGGTGTCAACCAGAACCAGGCGAGCAGCAGGATCTCGAGCAGGTGCTCGACGTCGCGGTAGCGCACGTTCAGCGCCGAGACCAGCAGGGCCATCGCCACCGTGAACACCAGCACGACCGCCAGCGCCGGCACCAGCAGCACGAGCTGCGGGCCGATGAAGGCACGGTAGAAGACCAGCAGGAACGCGAAGAACACCAGCATCTGCAGCACGAAATGGACCGCCGCGAAGCCGACGGAGGCCAGCGGCAGCACCACCCGCGGGAAGCGGACCTTGCGGACCAGGTTGGCGCTGCCGACCACCACGCCGGTGGCGCTGAGCGTCGACAGGTTGAAGAAGTTCCAGACCAGCAGCCCCGACATGAACATCACGGCGTAGTAGGGGACGCCGTTCTTCAGGAACACGCTGAAGACGAGGTCGAAGACGACCAGGTAGAGCAGCGGGTTGGCCAGCGACCACAGGAACCCGAGGGCCGAGTTCTTGTACTTGACCTTCAGGTCCTTGCGGACCAGGTTCGCGAGCAGCTCCAAGCGGATGCGTGACTGCGCCGCTGCCCGGACGTCCGCGGCGCTGAGCATGGGCGCCTCTCTTCCAATGTTCGAGCTGGTCTCTAGCGTTCCGGAAGTATAGCGGTCACCGCGATCCTGCCAGTGCCGCTGTCCACAGCCCCCGTTTACGCGATGCCGAGCGACCGGGAGATCTCCGACCAGCGTGCGGCGAACGCCTCCTCGGAGAATGCCCTGGCCCGCTGGACCGCGCTGGCGGCCAGCCGTTCCCGCAGGCTGTCGTCGCCCGCCAGCGAACGGGTATAGGCCTCGAGCTCGTCGAGCGTGGACCAGCGGTAGCCGTCGACGCCGTGCCGGACGATCTCGCGCTGCCCCGCCTTGTCGATGACCACCGGGACGCAGCCGGCAGCCATGGCCTCGACGGTGGTCATGCCGAAATGCTCGAACACCCAGGGCTGGCGCTCCTCGTCCTCGCCGAGCCCGGTGGCGTGCCAGAACATCGAACTGGACGAGAACAGGTCCTCGACCAGCGGCCGCGGCGCGTTGGCGTGGATCTGCACGGGCAGCCCCTCGGCGGCCTTGCGAATCTTGTTGAGATAGGGCTTGTGGCTCCGCTCGACGCCACCGACCAGGTGCAGTTCCCAGCCGTCGAGGCGGTTGCGGCGCATCATCCGGCCGAAGGCCTCCACCAGCTCGAGCTGCTTCTTGGAGTGACCGCTGCCGCGCGCGAAGAAGCGGCCGACGCTGAGGATCTTGTGCTGCTTGCGGCCGGGCCGCAGCTCCTGCACGCGGATCGGCGGGAACAGCACGTCCGAGTCGACCCCCCAGTACCGCTGGATCCAGGTGCGGGTGTACTCCGAGTTGGCGATCACCCGCTGGTAGTGATCGAGGAACGACAGGTCCTGGGGGTTGCGGAGCAGCCAGGGGAGCTTCTCCCCTGCCCTCTCCTTGAGGGTCCGGCGCTGCCCGCTCATGCGCAGCCGGCTGACGGCGACGCCGAGCGACCGGTCGTCGCCGTGGCCCGGCACGAACGTGTCGCTGTCGAAGAAGATCTCGACGTCGCGGGCTGCCGGCGGCAGGGTGACCTGATGGCGCTGGAAACCTCCGGGACCCGCCTCGAGCTGGGCCAGCTCGCGGCCACGCTCGTCGCGCACGGTCACCTGGGTCGGTCCGGGGGCGCCCGGCCTGCCGAGCTCGAACCCGATCGCCCGCTCGCCGCCGCCGACCACGATCAGCCCGGCACGGCCGCTGGTCCAGGTCCAGCTCCGGCGGCGACCGCCCTCCGGCGGGAACCAGCCGAGTCCCCAGCCCGCCGGTCCGGGATTGCCGCCGCGCACGTGCGGGCCGATGCGGCGGACCGCCCAGCGCCGCCAGCCGTTCAGGTCATGGTCGAACGGGGTCGGGAAGTAGCAGAGGTAGATGTTGTGGATAGCACGCGTCTTCACGCGGCTCATGTAGGACGCGTTGACGAACAGCTCGTAATCGGTCGAGACGCTGGCCATGTCCCGCTCGCCGCGGTCGGGCACGACCCGCAGCGACACCTTGGCCAGGTTGAGCCCGAGATGATCCGCGAGCAGGTCCTTGCCAACGTCCTCGTGGGCGATCAGATCGACCTCGTGCCCTTGCTCGGCGAGCACCTGGGCGAGCATGCACGAATGCCGCTCGCCCCCACCCATGGATGGCAGGAACCGGTTGTAGACGGCCGTCTTCAACGCGCGCGACACTCCCTCGCCTTCGATCCGGGTGACCCGGTCATTTCCGGGCCACGACGAACGTCTCGTTTCCCTGATACAGGCCCCATACCAGATTGTCATAGGCGGTGCGCAGCTCGCGCAGCGCCTCGGTCGCCTCCTGGAGCCGCTCCCCGAGCACGTTGACGACGTGCCCCAGCTCATACGCCCAGGTCGGGTCCGGCCCGGCAGCGCCGGACGAGGCGTCCTGGACCCTCTCACCGGAGGCGTCCGGGTCGGCGTCGTCGCCGCTTTGCCGCGGCTCGACCGTCGCGGCGAGCTTGCTCATAGCCGTCCCCACCAGATCGCCGACACCGGGGTGGACCACCGGCTGCCCGGCCAGGTACTGCGGCGGCGGGCCGGGATGGTTTGCCGGGTTGGTCCCGCTGGACTCTACCTCGAATCCGGCCTGGCGGCAGAGGAACTCAACCAGCGCGACCTCGTAGAAGCGGACGTGCGTCGGGTCCCACCAGAAGTCGTGGCTGAGCACCGCGTAGCAGCCGGGATTGGGGGTCACCGCCACCAGGCGCCCACCCGGCGCCAGCACGCGCCGCACCCCCTCGAGGAAATGGACCACCTGCTCGGGGGTGAGGTGCTCGATGAAATGGGCGCAGAACACTCCCCGGTACGGACCGGGAGCGGGATCGGCGTGCAGGAACTCCAGCGCGTCGTCCTGGATCACGTCGTAGCCTTCGGCCCGCGCCAACTGGACCATGCCCGGGTCGATGTCCACCCCCTGCGCCTGGATGCTCGCGCCGCGCAGCAGCCCAAGGAATTCGCCGCGGCCGCAGCCGACCTCCAGGACGGGCCCCTGCTTGCCTTCCGCGGAGCTGTCCGCCGGTTCAGCGAACATCGGCAGGTAGAAGCGCAGGACCTCTCGCTGGTGTTCGGGATCGAATTCCATGTGAGCGTAGTAGTCGCTCTCCATGCGAGAGCGCCGGGCATGTATCGGTGTCGCGCCTCGATCCCCCGCGGTGGCAGGGGGCGGTGACGGCGCGCACCGTGGATACGTGCCTGGCGCTCTCGACGCGCGGCGGTCCTGCGGCGTCATCGGACCTCCTCGACCAGGACGTGGGCTTGGCGCCGAGCTACCACCTTAATCGCGTCGGCCAGCATCTGGCGTGCCTTGAGCGCGCCGACCGCTAGGTCGCGCGGGAGGTGCGCAGTCGCTGGAGGGCGGTGCGGGCGATCGACGCCACGCCCCTGACGAGCAGGGCGCCGGCCACCAGCGGCAGCAGCACCAGGCGCGGGTCGCGCTGGTAGCGCCGTTGGTAGAACCGCAGGGTGCTGCGATGGTGGTCGAGGACCTTGCGGTAGGGGGCGCTGCGGGTCGAGCCGCCCACCACGTGCTCGACGATCGCGCGCGGCTCCAGCACGATCTTCCATCCCGCCCTGGCCAGCCGCAGGCACAGGTCCATGTCCTCGAAGTACATGAAGTAGGAGCCGTCGAACCCGCCGACCTCGTCGAAGGCCGAGCGCCGCAGCAGCATGCACGCGCCGGAGACCCAGTCGACCCGCGCCGGCCGGGTCCGGTCCAGGTCGGTCAGGTGGTAGCGCCGGGTCGCGGGGTTCCCCGGCCATACCGGGCCGAGCAGGGCGTGGAGCCCGCCGATCAGCAACGACGGGAAGCGGCGCCCGGTCGGGTAGTCGGAGCCGTCGAGGTTGAGCAGCCGCGGGCCGATGCAGGCGATGCGCGGATCGGCCTCTGCGGTGGCCACCAGCCTGGCCAGCGAGCCAGGGGCCAGCAGCGTGTCCGGGTTGGCGACCAGCAGCCATGGCGCCGCCGTCCCGGCTGCGCCGCGGTTGGCGGCGCGCGAGTAGCCGAGGTTGCGCTGGCTCTCGAGGACCTTGGCGCCGAGCGAGCGGCCGAGCCCGGCCGAGTCGTCGCGGGAGGCGTTGTCGACGATCAGCAGCTCGAGCTCGTGCGGGGCGGCGGCCTGCGGCAGCGAGGCGACGCACGCCGGCAGGTCCTCCGCGCTCTCGTAGGTGACGAGCACCACGGCGATCGCGGTGGTGGACTCGGCTGGGGGCTCTGGCACGGGTGGGGACCGGCTCCTTCTGGCGGAGAGTTCCTCGGCTGGACGTTTCCGGAGCATCCTATACAGCCGGCGGAGCCGCCGGAGCCGGGTGCGCCTCAACCGGCCGGCTCCACCGAAAAGCGCGTGGACTTGAGGCCGAGCAGGCGCTGGAGGGTGGCGCCGGTCACCGCGACGCTGCCGCGTGTCCCGGACACGGTGGCCGCGCGAACGCGGCCGGAGCTGTCCCGCCAGCTCACCCGGATCCCGGTCACCGGGCCGACGCCGAGCTCGCGGAGCGCGGCGGAGATGGCGGAGGCCGAGCGCACCTCGGCCCAGCGCCAGTCGGGGTTGCGGCAGGGGCCGCCCCCGCTCGCACAGTCCCACGGGTCCGGCTGGATCGGCATGTGACTCGAGGGCGGGCCGCCCCACACGCTGACGCTCTGCGTCCGGCCGCCGGAGGAGGCCGAGTACAGCGCCTGCACCACCTGGCCGCCGTAGCCGACCACCAGCGCGCCGGTGCGGTCGACGGCGGAGACCCAGCGGGCGCCGGCCAGCCCGCTCTCCTTGGACCAGCCGACGAAGTACTGGTCGCGGGTGTCCGGGTAGACGGCGCAGTCGCAGCCGTCCCACGCCCACTGGTCGCGGTGCTGGCCGAGGCGCTGGACGGCCGCGACCGCGTAGCTGCGGGCGGCGATCGCCTGCGCCTGGAGCGCCGCCATCGGCCACAGGCTCGGGACCTCGCCGAGCCCTCGCAGGTAGGCGTTGACGCCGATCAGCAGCACCGCGCGCGGCCGGGTCACGCCGCGGTCGTCGCGCACGGCGCGGATCTCCACCCGCCCCCAGCGCAGCGCCCGCCCCGTCTGCGGCAGCGACAGCAGGCCGGGGACCCGCACGCCGGTACCCACCCCGTAGCGCAGCACCAGCCCGCCGCGACCGTCGAGGGTGGCGGGGCCGAACACGCGGCCGTCCGGCCCGAAGACCGACATGCCGCCGTCCTGCGGCCGCACCGACCAGGTGGTCCCGCCGGGGAGGTAGCGGCGATGGAGCCGGCCGTCCGAGCCGTATCCGGTCACCACCACGGTGCCGCTGCCCTCGGCTCCGCCGAGCTGGCCGCCCCTGAAGAGGACCTGGCTGAGCCGCCCGCCGGTGCGCGGGTCCAGGCCTGCCTGCAGCAGGCCGACCGAGATGGTCTCGGGCAGCATCGCCGGCCGGGCCGCTGTCCCCGGGTAGTAGTGGGCGACGATGCCGGAGGCGCCGTAGCCCCGCAGGGCCATGCCGTAGGCGCCCCACTGGCTCATGCCGACGCCGTGGCCGGCGCCGCTCCCCTCGATACGGAACGCGGCTGGCGCGGGCGCCGATGCCGCGGCGGCGGAGCTGCCGAGCAGCGCGAGCATCGCCGGTGTGAGCACCAGCGCCAGCGCTCCCGCCCGGCGAGCACGGATCGTGCGGACCATGCGCCAACCTCCCCAGGCTCCGCTTTCGGCTCGACTCGACTGCTGGGGTGTCGGCCTGCCAAATCGGTGGCTTTAGCGGATCTCCGACAGGAAGGCGCGGAGGGCTTCGCCCCAGGGGCGCAGGGGTGGGACGCCGATGAGGCGGGCGAGGCGGTTGTCCAGGACGGACCAGGCGGGGCGAGGGGCGGGGCGGGGGAACTGGTCGGTGGTGACCGGCTGGACGCGGGCGGGGTCCTGGCCGGTGGCCTCCAGGATCGCCCGGGCCAGGTCGTACCAGGAGCACGTGCCGCCGCCGGTGAGGTGGTAGGTGCCGTGCTGACCGGTCCGCACCAGCGCCCGCAGGCCGGTGGCCAGGTCCGCCGACCAGGTGGGGCTGCCGACCTGGTCGGCGACCACCTGGAGCAGCGGCCGCTCGCCGGCCAGCCGCAGGATCGTCTTGACGAAGTTGCGGCCGGCGTGGCCGTACACCCAGGAGGTGCGGACCAGGTAGTGGCGGCCCCAGACCTCGCGCAGGGCCTGCTCGCCGGCCAGCTTGGAGCGGCCGTAGACGCTGGCCGGCTCGGTCGGGTCGTACTCGCCGTAGCCCTCCGGTCGGCGCAGGCGCGCCTGCCCGTCGAAGACGTAGTCGGTGGAGAGGTGCAGCAGCTCGGCGTCGACCTGCGCGCAGGCCAGGGCGAGGTGGCGCGGGCCGAGGCAGTTGTCGCGGAAGGCGCGGTCCGGGTCGCCCTCGCAACCGTCCACGTCGGTCCACGCGGCCGCGTTCAGCACCAGGTCGGGCTCGACCTGGTCCACGGCCGCGGCCACCGCGGGCCAGTCGGCGACGTCCAGGTCGGCGTGGCCGAGCGCCACCACCTCTTTGACGTCGGCGAAGGCGCGCACCAGGTCGCTGCCGACCTGCCCAGTGGCGCCGGTGATCAGGACCCGCACGGCTACTTCCCCGCCGGGCGCCCGTGGTCCAGGGTCCGCGAGGCGCCGCGCGGCTTGAGCGGCCGCCACCAGGGCTCGTTCCGGCGGTACCAGTCGATCGTCTCGGCAAGCCCGGCGCGGAAGTCGTGCGCCGGCTCCCAGCCGAGCTCGCGGACCCTGGTCGAGTCCAGCGAGTAGCGCCAGTCGTGGCCCGGCCGGTCGGTGACGAACTCGATCATCTCCTCGCCGGCGCCGAAGGCGGCCAGGATCTCGCGCGTGAGGTCCAGGTTGGTGACCTCGTTGCCGGCACCGACGTTGTAGACCTGCCCGGTCGCGCCGCGCCGCAGCACCAGGTCGATGGCGGCGCAGTGGTCCAGCACGTAGAGCCAGTCGCGGATGTTGCCGCCGCTGCCGTACAGCGGCACCTTCTGGCCGTCGAGCAGGTTGGTCACGAACAGCGGGATGACCTTCTCGGGGAACTGGTAGGGGCCGTAGTTGTTGGTGCAGCGCGTCACCACCACGTCCAGCTTGTGGGTGGTGGCGTAGGCGAGCGCGACCAGCGCGCCGCCCGCCTTGCCGGCCGAGTACGGCGAGGACGGCTCCAGGCGGTCCCGCTCGGAGAACGACCCTTCGGCGATGGTCCCGTACTCCTCGTCGGTGCCGACCTGGAGGAACCGCTGCACCCCGGCGTGCCTGGCCGCCTCGGCCAGGGTGGCCACGCCGAGGGTGTTGGTCCGCACCGCTTCCAGCGGCTCCACGATGGAGCGGTCCACGTGCGTCTCGGCCGCGAAGTTCACGATCACGTCGTGCCCGGGCAGGACCTCGGCGACCAGCGCGGGGTCGCAGATGTCCCCCTGCACGAAGCGGTGCCGCGGGTCGGGCTCGAGATCGGCCACGCTGGCCGCGTTGCCGGCGTAGGTCAGCTTGTCGAAGTTGGTGACCGCGGCGTCCGCGTCGGTGTCCAGCAGGTGGCGCACGTAGTTGGAGCCGATGAACCCCGCTCCGCCGGTGACGAAGAACCGCATGAACTCTCCCTCGGGCCTGTCGGTCTGGTGTGCGCAGCCTATCAATCACCTATCAATCAGATGTTGCGCAGGCCGTACAGGACCCGCTCGAGCAGGCTCAGATCGGGATGGTCGCCGATCAGCTCGCTCGGCCGGTGGATGGTGACCAGGCGCTCGTCGGCCATGTCGGCGATCAGGACGCGCGCGACGCCGAGCGGCATCTCCATGCGCGCGGAGATCTCCGCGACCGACTGCACTTCCTGGCAGAACCGGATGATGGTGCGTCGCTCCCAGCTCAGGTAGGGCGCCAGCTCGCCCTGGTAGGTGCTGGAGACGAGCGCTTCGACCTCCAGGTCGTCGTTCCGAGGCCGCGCCCGGCCACCGGTGATCGCATAGGGGCGGACCACCGGGCCCTGACGCGGCCGGCCGAGACCGTGGGGGTCGTCTCCGCTCATCTCGGGAGCGATGCCTGGAGCTCTGCCCGGAGCTGGGGTGTCAGCACGTCACCGGTCCGCGCGACCAGCAACGCCATCTCGTAGCCGACCAGGCCGACGTCGCACGACGGCGACGCCAGCACGCCGAGGCACGAGCCGTCGCCGATGGTCATGACGAACAGGAAGCCCCGTTCCATCTCGATGACGGTCTGGTTGACGTCGCCCGCCTCCAGCAGGCGCGCGGCGCCGGCGGTCAGGCTGGCCACGCCGGAGGCGACCGCGGCGAGCTGGTCGGCCCGCGCGCGGTCGAGCCGCTCGGAGACGGCGATCAGCAGCCCGTCGGAGGAGACCACGATCGCGTGGGCCACCCCGGGCGTGCCGCGGACGAAGGTGTTGACAAGCCAATTGAGGTTCTGCGCGTCTTTGCTGAGCTCGGTCATCATCGCTGCTCCTCGGCGCCATCGGGCCGGTCGACGTCGTCGTCGCCGCCCGGCTCGTAGCGCAGGGTGTCTGGGCCCGCGGCCATGCGGCGGCCGCGCTCCAGACCGCTGCGGTAGCTCGACAGCATGGCGCGGACGTCCTCTGGGGAGCGGGCGGTCCTGGAGACCTGCCGCGGCGCCGGCCGCGCCTGGCCGGGGGCCGGGACCGGCTGTTGTTGCTGCTGCGGCTGCGGCGACGGGGTCGTCGCGATGCCCGGCGCCAGGTTGGCGCGCGGGACGCGCCGCGGCAGCCCGGTCCTGGTGAGCCGCTGCCCCGGATCTGGCTGGCCCGGGCCCATGCCCGGCCCAGGTCCGGCGCCGGGCACCGGGCCCATGCCGGGTCCCGGCGCGTCGGCGCCTCGGCCACCTGGCCCCGGGCCACCGGGCCCTGGGCCGAAGGACGGCGGTCCGCCGGCGCCGGCACCGGGAGACAGCCGTCCCGTGCGCCCCTGGGCGGGCGACCCTGGGCTCACCGGCGGGAGCGGCACGGCGCTCGGGTCCTCGGTACGCGCCCGCGGGCGCGGCGCCTGGGCGGCCTGCCGTGTGGGCGCGGGCTGCGGCGGGGCCGGCGGTGGCGTGGGCGGCGCCGGCGGCTGCGGCTGCCGCCGGCCGAGGCCGTGGTCGACCGGGGGCGCCTGTTCGCCGCTGGAGGGCTGCGGCGCGTGGCGGCGCATCGGCAGGTAGCTCGCACCGCTCGCGCTGTCGAACCAGTCCGAGCGCGCCTGCTCGAAGATGGGCAGGCGGTCGCCCATGCGGCCGCCTGCCTCGGCGCCTTCCTGGATCCCCTCGCCGTTGGAGGCGACCGGCTCGCTGACCGGCGGCGGGGGGGGCGGCGTGGCGGCGGCCCGGGTGACCGGCGGCACCGGCTGCTCGATCGGCAGCTCGCTGGGCGTACTCGCCCTGGCCGGCTGCGCCACCGGCGGGGGCGGCGAGGTGGTCGGCGTGGCCGGGTGGGTCGACGGCCGCCCCTCCGGCGCCGGAGGCACCAGCTCGGGACGCGGGCCAGGCAGCTCGCCCTCGTGGCCCTCCATGCCGGACCAGGTCAGCAGCGCGCTCGGCAGCAGCACCAGCGCGGTCACGCCGCCGTACCAGGAGTGCCGGAGCTGCACCCGGATGCCGTAGCGCTGCGCCAGCCGCCCGACCACGAACAGGCCCAGCATGCGCGACACCGCGAAGTCGACCACCGGCGGGTTGGCGAGGCGCTGGTTGGCGTCCAGCAGCTCCTCGTCGCTCATGCCGAGCCCGCGGTCCTCGATCTCGACCACGTAGCCGGTGGCGGCCGGCTGCCCGGCGACCCGCACGGAGGTCCCCGGCGGCGAGAACGAGGTGGCGTTCTCGAGCAGCTCGGCGAGCAGGTGGATGATGTCGGCGACTGCGTGCCCGACCGCGCCGACGTCGTCGATGGGCAGCAGCTCGATCCGCTGGTAGTCCTCGACCTCGGCGACGGCGCCGCGCACCACCTGCGGCAGGGGCACCGGCTCCGACCAGCGGCGTGGCGGCTCGGCGCCGGACAGCACGATCAGGTCCTCGGCGTTGCGCCGCATGCGCGTGGCCAGGTGGTCCAGCTTGAAGAGGTTCTCCAGCGCGTCCGGGTCGGCCTCGTCGCGCTCCAGCTCGTCGATCAGCTCGAGCTGGCGGTCGACCAGGCGCTGCGAGCGGCGCGCCAGGTTGAGGAACATGGCGCCGATGGAGTTACGGAGCGCCGCCTGCTCCGCCGCGATCCGGATCGCCACCTCGTGCACCGAGTTGAAGGCACCGGCCACCCGGCCGATCTCGTCGCGGGAGCGGACGGGCACCCCGCCGGAGGCGGCCATCGCCTCGATCCCCGCCTCGTCGACCTGCGCGTCGGGGCGCTGGAGGCGCTCGACCACGCCGGGCAGGTGCTGCTCGGCCACGTCCCGCGCGGACTTCTCCAGGGCGTACAGCGGCCGCGCCATCGAATTGGACAGCAGCAGCGACAGGCCGATGGCCAGCGCCAGGACCAGGATCATGATGACGGTGGTCAGCACCATCTGGCGCACCGCGGCATCGCGGTCGGAGGTGGCGGCTGCCGCCACGTCGGAGGCGACGCGCTGCTCGACCTTGAGGTATTCCCCGACCTTCGAGGACATGGTGGCGAGCCAGACCTGGGGGTCGAGTTTGGGCGGCGCGCCCGGGCCGGCCAGCGCCGCCTGGCGCATCACCTCGGTGAGCGAGGAGTTGCTCGCACCGGCGACCTGGTGGTCGAACTGGATCTGCTGCGCCGGGCTGGCGATGGACTCGAAGCGCGCGACCGACGAGGATTCCTCGCCGACCAGGGTGGCGAAGCGCGGATAGTCGCCGGGACCGAATTCACCCTTGATCAGCGCCGCGAACAGCAGGCTCGTGCTCTGCGACGCGGCCTCCTTGGCGCGCGAGATCTCGACCAGCGCCGCGATGTCGGCCTTGACACTGCGGCTGCCGGGCTCGTTGCCGATGTCGGCGATCACCGCCAGCAGGCTGGTGAGCAGCTCGCCGTAGAAGCTCTCCACCCTGGTCACGGTCGGCAGGTCGGCGCCGTCGAGCTGGGTTCGCCAGTTGGCGAGCCCGTCGAGGCGGCGGGAGGAATCGGCGATGTCGTCCCGCAGGCGCGCCGAGTAATCGGAGACGTCGAGGTCCACCAGCCCGTCGCGCAGGCTCGCCGCGTTGCGGTCGGCCTTGGCCCGGCTCTGCATCATCTCCGGCCGGAACCTGCCCTTGCCGCTGGCCACGTAGCCGGTGGAGGTGGCCCGCTCCTGCTGGAGCGAATCGGTGAGCGCGGTCAGCCGGTTCGCAAGGCCGGTGAGCAGGTTGGTCCGGTTCGCCTCGGCGCGGCGCGAGATGCTGGAGCCCACTTGCAGTGAGGCGAAGACGATCAACGCCACCAGGGGCAGCACCAGGATGGCCCCGAGCTTGGACCGGATTTGCAAGTTCCGAAACATGACGGGCTCCTCGGGCTCCTCTGGGGGGCGTGACGCGGTCGGCCCCGACCGGCGTCAGAGAATTCGTTGGATCGGCGAGAACGTAGCCGGTAAATCCAGCAGCCGCAAAGGGCGGACGAACAACGTGATGCGCCTAAGCGTGCGCAACGGCGCCGGATTCCTCAGCCTCGACCCGCGTTACCAGCCCTTCTTGGGGAAGATGATCGTGTCGGTGTTGGCAACCTCTCTGGGCAGCACGACCTTGGACTGGTCGCCCTGCCACTGGGCAAGGATGAAGGTCTGCTGCGGCGCGCCGGTCTCGTCCCACGACAGCGGCCCGAGGATCGTCTGCACCTTGTTGTTGTGCAGCCACTCCGAGATCCGGTCCTGGTCCAGCGAGCCGACCGCCTCGACCGCGGCCTGCAGCACCTGCGCCGCCGCGAACGCGTCGGCCGCGTCCTCCTCCGGCGTGCCGCCGAACTTGGCCTGGTACTGCTGGACGAATTCCTGGTTGAGCGGGTAATTGGTGTCGGGGCTCCAGCTCACCGCGTAGAACACGCCGTCGGCGGTGGGGTAACCGCCGACACCCTTGATGTACTGGTCGCCGTTTGAGGGCGCCGAGGTCTGGAACATCACTTTGGGAACGAAATTCGCCTTTTTGAGGGAACGCACCAGCCCCACGCCGTCCTCGAAGACCGCGCCCTGCACGATCAGGTCGGGATTGGCGGCCTTGATGTCGCCGGCGATGCCGTCGAAGTTGCTGGTGTCGGCAGAGTAGAGCTTGTTGTAGACGGTCTTGATGCCGATGGTCTCGAGCTGCTTCCTGACGCTGTCGATGACCGGCGCAGTGAACGGGTCGTCCTGGGCCGGGTAGGCCGCGGTCTTGGGCCGCCGGTCCGTGGGTAGCCCGGCCACGTACTGGGCGAACAGATCGGCCTGGTGGGCGGCGGTCGCCGGCTGGGCGAAGAAGACGTGCTCGAACTTGCGGTTGAACATGTTCGGCGAGCCGCAGGACGGGCAGACGTAGGTCATGCCGGCCTTCTCGGCCACCGCGGAGGCGGGGATGTTCAGCAGCGACGAGAAGGTCCCCAGCACCAGGTCCACCTTGTCCTGGCTGATCAGGCGGTTGTAGTCGGACACGACGGTGTCCTGGCTGCTGGCGTCGTCCACGATCTTGAGCTGGACCTGGCGCCCGAGCAGGCCGCCGCCCGAGTTCACCATGTCCTGCCAGATGGTGTAGCCGCGCTTGGACGCCTCACCCGGCTGGGCGAAGTCGCCGGTTGCGGGTAGCGAGGCGCCGATCACCAGCGGCTTGGAGGTGCCTGCCCCACCGCCTCCGCCGGTGCAGCCCGCCGCAACCAGAACCGCTGCGAGCACGAAGGCGGGCACGCCCAGCCCACGTCGCATTCTCCGCATCCGTTTCATCCTCCCCGATCCGGGCGGGAGCCAATCACGCCCACTGGGCGTGCGCAGTCCTTGTTAGCCCATTTGGTGCCCGAGACCGCCCCGCGACCTGGAAATCTAACTAGCAGCGCTGGAAGCGGCAAGGTCGTATCGATGCACCCGAAGGTAGCGATACACGCAGAAGCCGCAGGCGGACCCTGGCCGCCGGGGCGGGCCGTCCGCCGTGGGGCGACCCTCCGCCGCCGGGCGGGGCCGTCCGGCCCTGGGCCGGCCCTCAGCCGCCGGGGGGAGCGGCGATCCGGAAGGACGAGCCGACCGTCAGGGTGAGGACGCCCGCACCCGAGGACGCGCCGTCCGTCGAGGCGCCGTCCGAGCGAACCAGCCTGACCTGGTCGCCGAGCAGGGCCGACAGCAGCTTCGCCTGCTGCGCCATGGCGGCCGGGTAGGTGAGCGTGGACTGCTGGCCGGTCGGCTTGGAGGCGTTGCCCGTCTGCACGATCCGCAGCCCGTAGGCGCGCAGCCCGTCGGCGGCCTGCGCGGCCGCGCCCTGGACGCCGCTGCCGTTCAGGACGGTCAGGCGCAGGTCGGCCAGGGTGATGCCCTTGCCGTTCGGCAGCCCGACCGGCGGGAGCTGGGTGGCGTCATTGGCGATCGCCTTCATCAGGATCGGCGCCTCGGGCCGCGCGGTGACGTAACTCAGCCCGTCGGGGCCGCTGGGGTACACGCGCATGTCCACCGAGTCGCTGTCCAGCTTGCCGATGCGCCGGACCAGCGAGATCGCGTCCCTGGTCCGCAAGGTGTCGTCGGTCTTCATGTGGTCCGAGACGATGTTGGCGATCTTCACCAGCTTCGGCAGGTTGATCAGGTTGCCGGTGGAGGAGACCTTCTCCATCACCGCCCGCAGGAACTGCTGCTGCCTGCCGATGCGGCCGAAGTCCGAGTCGATGTGCCTGGCGCGCACGAACGCCAGCGCCTGCACGCCGCTCATCTCGTGGCACCCGGGGTCCATGTGCAGGTTGGCGAAGCGGTCGTCGAGCCGGTGCCCGGTCTGGTTGCAGAGGCGCACCCCGCCGACCGCGTCCACCACCTTGAGGAAGCCGGCGAAGTCGACCTCGGCGTAGTGGTTGATCGGCACGCCGAGGTTCTGCTCGATGGTCTTGACCAGCAGCGCCGGGCCGCCGAAGGCATAGGCGGCGTTGATCTTGTTGGTGCCGTGGCCGGGGATGTCGACCTTGAGGTCACGCGGGATCGAGACCATCACGGCCTTGCGGTTCCGCGGGCTGACGTGCACCAGGATGATCGTGTCGGTCCGCTGGCCGCTGACCGCCACCGTGCCGACGCGGCTCAGTTCCTGCTCGGAGAGCCCTTCCCTGGTGTCCGAGCCGACCAGCAGGAAGTTGTCGGTGCCCTTGGAGGGCGCCAGGTTCTCGACCGATTGGGCGTTCCTGGAGACGATCTGGCTGACCAGCCGCCAGCCGAGGAACAGGGCGACCAGCCCGACGACGAGCAGCAGCACGACCGAGATCACCGCGAGCCGGCGGAGCCGGCGCCCGCGGGCCGAGGTTCCCGATCGGTTGCTGGGAGGCGGGGTCGGCGCGCCGGGCGATCCGCCGGTGCGGACCGCCCGGCCGAGCGCCTCGAGGTTCTCCCAGCGGCCCTCGGGAACCGCGCTGGACTTGCGATCGCTCACGCTGTCGACGCTCCCGATGGACGGCCGCGACGGCGTTCACGCTGGTGGCCGGCGCGAGTGGCCAAGACGAAGAACGAGCCTAACATGGTGGTTCGTTCATCATCCCCGGCGGGCGCCAGGCGATAACCGGCCGAGACCGGAGCGTTAGGATCGCCCCGCCAGGTCCGCTCCAGCGCCGATGGAGGATGTGCCACAGTGCTGCCCACGCGCCCCGGCGGTGGTGACCGGCCCCTGGTGACCTGGTACCACGGCGCGCTGGGGCAGCGGATCGAGCTGTCGCGGGCGACCTTCGGGAACTGGGTCGCCAAGACCGCCAACCTGCTGGTCGAGGAGCTGGGGCTGGAGCCCGGCGAGCGGGTCGCGGTGCTGCTGCCCAGCCACTGGCTCGGGCCGGCGCTGCTGGCGGCCTGCTGGCGGGCCGGTGTCTGCGCCGTGCCGGCCGGCCCCGGTCTGGAGCTCCAGGCGGCCGTGGAGCTGCTGGAGGATGCCGGCTGCGCCGCCTGCTTCGTGCACGAGGACCTGCTCGCCGAGGTGGCCTCCCGCTTCCCCGCCGGCGCGCCGGCGCTGCTGGCCCTCACCGACGACCCGCTCGGCCGGAGCCGCGCCGACCTCGGCGCCGCGCTGCCGTTCGCGCGAGTCGCCGCGTCCATGCCCGACCATTTCGACGGCGAGGGCGCCCCGGAGGCAGAGGCCCTGCTGGCGGCCGACCCGGACGGCGCCCGCTCCTGGACCCAGGCGGCGCTGGCCTCCTCGGCCAGGGACCTCGGCGCCCGCCTCGGGCTTCGGGACGGCGACCGCCTCTACAGCGGGTTGGATCTCGACCGGGCCGCCGGGGTGGTCGCCGGCGTCGCCCTGCCCGTGCTGGCGGGAACCGGCGTGGTGCTGGAGCGCGACCCCGACCCGGCGGAGCTGCCCAGGCGACTGGCGGACGAGCGGGTCGCGGGCGCCGTGCTCACCCCGGAGCAGGCCTTCCGGCTCCAGGCCGGCGGCGGCCCGGAGCCGGAGGTCCGGCTGCTGGTGGAGCCGCTCACCGGTGACTCATTCAGGCGCTCCTAAGCTCTGCCGAACCTAGCGAGGAGGCGTGTCATGCTACGGTGCCTCCCACTTCGGTCAAGGGAATGCCAAGGAGCGGTCGAATGAAACTGTCGGTGATCGTCCCGTTCTACAACGAGCTTCGGACGCTTCCGACGGTGATCGACCGCCTGCTGGCGGTCGACTTCGCCGCGCTCGGGCTGGAGACCGAGCTGGTGTTCGTCGACGACGGCTCCACCGACGCCGGCCGCAGCCTGCTGGACCCGGCACCCCGCGACGACGTCCGCCTGATCGTCCACCCGCGCAACCTGGGCAAGGGCGCGGCGGTCAAGACCGGGCTGGAGGCGGCCACCGGCGACGTCATGTGCATCCAGGACGCCGACCTCGAATACGACCCCGCCGACCTGCCGTCGCTGCTGCGACCGATCCTGGACGGCGACTACGAGGTCGTCTACGGCAACCGCTTCAAGGGCAGCGCGGCCGGGCTGTACTACAGCCACCGGGTCGCCAACCGGCTGCTCAACCTGATGGTCAACCTGGCCTTCAACCGCTACCTCTCGGACGTCTACACCGGCTACAAGGTCTTCACCCGCCAGGCCTTCTCGGGGCTGCGGCTGTCCGCCAAGACCTTCACCGTCGAGATGGAGCTCACCGCCCACTTCCTGCGCAAGGGGCTGGTGGTCTTCGAGGTGCCGATCTCCTACCGGGCCAGGACCTACGCCGAGGGCAAGAAGATCCACTTCAGGGACGGCTTCCTGGCCGCCGGCGCGGTGCTGCGCTACCGCTTCCAGCCGGCGCCGCCCTCGCTCGGCCCTGCGGCGCGCCGCGCCCCTGACGCGCCGGGCGCGCTGCGCGCGGTCGAGGGCGACGCCGGCATCCACGCGCTCGGGCTCGAGGACCTGGCGGCGGCGCGCCAGTACCGCCGCTACATCTACGACCTGCTGGCGCCCTACCTCGGCGCCAGGGTGCTCGAGGTGGAGGCCGGCCTCGGCGACTTCTCCAGCCAGCTCGCCGGCCGCGACCGCCTGGTGCTCAGCGAGCTCGACCCGATCTGCCTGCGCGCGCTGGAGCAGCGTTTCGGCAAGCGGCCGGGGATCGAGGTCGTGGAGGCCCACCCGGCCGAGCTCAAGGTCGAACCGCGGGTCGACACGGTCGTGGCCCTCAACGTGCTCGACCGACTCGGCGACGACGTCGCCGCCCTGCGCTCGATGGGCAGGTCGGTGGAGCCGGGTGGCACGGTGCTGCTGCTGGTCCCCGGCTACCCGCGGCTCGCGGGCGCGTTCGACCAGGCGCTGGGGCACGCGCGCCGCTACACGCCGGAGACGCTCAGCGAGGCGGTCACCGCCGCCGGCCTGGTGCCGGAGGTCATCCGTCCGGTCAACCTGCTCGGGGGCATCGCCTGGTGGGCCGCCGTCCGGGTGGGGCGGCAGGCACGCCCGACCCCGACGCTGGTGAACCTCTACGACCGGCTGGTGGTCCCGGCCGAGCGCGCGATCGAGCGCCGCGTCCAGCCCTCCTTCGGCCAGTCGATCCTCTGCGTCGCCCGGGTGCCAGTCCCCCCAAGCAGCTGATCAGGCCCAAAGTGCTTGATCTGCTCCCGTCTTGACTGGATATCCCGATTCTGCGCGTTTGACGGTATACTAGGGACTCCGTGGGTGTCCCGGTCCGCGCCCTCCTCCTTGGTTCGCGCTCGCCGCGCTCGCCGCCGCGCTGGGTGCGCCACAGAAGTGGACCTGACGTCGTCGCCATGACATCACCACCTCATCGCCGCCATCCGCTTGAAGCGGTTCGGGCGGGATTCGACACGGCGGCGATGAGGTGATCTGCTAAACCGGACCGTCCACCTCACGCGGATTCGAGACGAATGTTCGGTCGGAGCCGGCTCGGCCCGCCCTCCAGCCTGAACGGCTACGTGCTGATCGTCGCGGTCGCCGGCCTGGCCGTGCTCGCCGCCGCCGCCGCCCAGGGGTGGGCGACCTTCGCGCACCCCTCGCTGGCGCTGTGGGTGCTGGTGGCGATGGCGCTCGTCACCGAGGTGACCCCTCTCTCCGATCATCCGCTGCTGCCCTACGTCCAGAGCAGCAGTACCTCGACGCCGTTCGTGATCGCCGTGCTGGCACAGTGGGGCGGGGCGCCGGCCGTGATCGTCGGCGCGGCCAGCTCGCTGCTGGGCGACGTCGTGCACCGCCGGCCAGGCAGGAAGACGATCTTCAACCTCGCCCAGTACAGCCTGATGTACGGCGCGATGGCGGGGGTCTACCACGCGCTCGGCGCCAGCCCGCCGTTCGAGCTGCGCTGGCGCCAGGTGCTCACGCTGGTCCTGGCCGGAGCGGCGGGCGAGCTCGTCAACCTGGTGGCGACCCAGCTGGTCCGCGTGCTCGATACATCCCCCCATCCACGCGGCAGCCTGCTCCGGTTCCTCGGTGTCGAGGCGCGCTCCTGGACGGGCGAGCTCGGCATCGCCCTGGTGGTGCTGGTCATCTCGCAGCGCTCGCCGCTGCTCACGGTCGTGCTGGTGCTGGCGCTGCTGCCGATCCACTCCGCGTTCCGGGCGGCGGCCGACGCGCAGGCGCGGCGCGCCGAGGCCGAGGCGGCCAGAGGTGAGGCGGAGGCGGCGCGTGGGGAGGCCGAGCAGATCGCCGAGGAGCGGGCCAGGCTCATCGACACGCGCAACATCCTGATCCGCCGCATGAAGGAGATCGACCACCAGAAGGACGAGCTGCTGGCCTCCGTCACCCACGAGCTGCGCACGCCCGCCTCCAGCATCCTCGGGGTGGTCCGGACCCTCTCCCAGGACCCCGACCGGTTCAGCCCGCGGGAGTACCTGGAGCTGCTCGGGCTGGTGCTCGAGCAGGCGGAGCAGCTCGACCGGCTGATCGGCCAGCTCCTGCTGGCCGCCAGGCTCCAGCAGCCGCAGTTCGTCACCGACCCCGCCACCACGGAGCTCGCCGACGCCGCCACGCTGGTCCGCCGGGCCGGGCAGCTCGCCACGCTCACCTACCCCGATCGCCTCGTCCACGTCCAGGGGGGCCAGGGGCTGGCGGTCCGGGTCGACCGCAAGGTGGTCGCGCAGATCCTCGGCAACCTGATCGGCAACGCCGCCAAGCACACCCCGCCAGGCACGCCGATCTGGATCGACCTGGAGCGCCAGGGCACCCTCGCGGTGCTCGCCGTCGAGGACGCCGGTCCCGGGATCCCGCCGCAGCTTCGCGCGCAGGTGTTCGAGCGCTTCACGCAGCTCGACGAGCGCCCGTCGGGCGAGGGCGGTGGCTTCGGGCTGGGCCTCTACATCGCCCGCCAGCTCGCACGCGCCCAGGGTGGCGAGGTGCTGGCCGTCGACCCCTCCCGCGCGGGCGGTGGCGCCCGCTTCGAGCTGCGCCTCCCGCTGGTCGAGGCGCAGGCGACCGCCGAGGCCGAGGCCGCCGGCCCGGCCGATGCCGCCGCCGAGCCGGGGCTGGCGTCACCGGGCGGCGGTCGGGGTCGCGTCGCCGGTGGCCGTTCCGCTCCGTGAGCGCACCGCTCTGCGGTGGCGGCGCAGGGTCCGCAGCGTGGAGAGGCCGTAGACCACCGAGCGGCGGAAGTTCACCGAGCTGGCCTCGGTGAAGTAGCGGGTCGGCACCGCGATCTCGCCGATGCGCAGGCCGGCGAGCACCACCTGGGACACCAGCTCCTGGTCGAACACGAAGTCGTCGGAGTTGGCGTGGTAGTCGATGGCCTCCAGCAGGCCGCGGGAGTACGCCCGGTAGCCGCTGTGGTACTCCGACAGCCGCAGCCCGAACACGCGGTTCTCCAGCCCCGTCAGGAAGCGGTTGGCGAGGTACTTCCAGCGCGGCATGCCACCGGCCAGCGGGTCGCCGAGGAAGCGGCTGCCGAGCATCATGTCGGCCTTGCCGTCCAGGATCGGCGCGATCAGCTCGGGGATCCGGGTGGCGTCGTACTGGTAGTCGGGGTGCAGCATCACGACCACCCTGGCGCCTTCGGCCAGCGCCGTGTCGTAGCAGGTCTTCTGGTTGCCGCCGTAGCCGAGGTTCTGGCGATGGACGACCACCTGCAGGTCCAGGAGCTGCGCCACGGCCACGGTGTCGTCGCGCGAGAGGTCGTCGACCAGGATCACGTGGTCGACCACGTCGGAGGGGATCTCGCGGTAGGTCCGCACCAGGGTCCGTGCCGCGTTGTAGGCGGGCATGACCACGATGACCTTGGGCCGCTCGACTG
>WNFY01000260.1_pt1 | contig 93989 bp, 74 predicted proteins | sample 5400091 | NCBI WGS metagenome assembly WNFY01 (sample SAMN13153364, study PRJNA577476) | soil metagenome | isolation source: 60 cm soil or saprolite under grassland replicate 1 | place: USA:California | collected 2016-06-15
TCTTCGGCCCGCAGCGGGCCGAAGACGTCGGTATAGAGGCGGTGCGCGGTGGCGAACAGCGTCGCGTTCACCCAAACCTGCAGCTCCGGGTCGCCGGCTTGGTAACCGGGGCCGGTCACGGCCCGGTGCGCGCGCCGCACCGCGGCGCTGACGATCTCGGCCTCCTCGCGGGTGCCGAACGCTATCGCGTAAACGAACTCGAGCGTGCCGCGAAACCGCGCGGCCGGGTCGCTGGCGAAGTCGCTGTGCTCGGCGACCGCGCGGGCGACCTTCGGGTGCGCGAGCTGCAGCAGCAGCGCCGCCGCCGCGCCAGCGAGCAGCAGGCCCTCACCGCTGACCCTGCGGTAGATGGACCCATCGGCGAACAGGCCTGCCGACGTCAAGATTGCTCCTTAACGGCTGCCGCGGCGCGAACCACCCGCAGCGCTCCAGGCGCTCTCTTTACAAGTCCCACCCACCCTGGGGGTTTTGCCCTCCTGCCGAGCTTGGCAGGTTGTCAAGGGCTTCGGTAGGGGCGAACCAGAATCTGTGGATAACGTGGCAGGGCCGCCATGACGCTCCCGTGGTCGCTCGCGCCACTCCAGTGCCTACGGCGGCCGAGCGAACATGTATTTGTGCAGCATCGGGGGTGTTACGTCGCTGCCAGGTAGGTCGGTGATCTACACTCCGCAGATCGAGGCCAGCGTCGCCCACTGCCACGGGTAGTAACATCGGGCGCGCGGGCACAAGCCGCAAGACCCGCGCTCCTGTGGGGCTCCGCAGGGGTACCGAAGGGCCATGGAGCGCCTCACACGGGTACCAACGGGCCATTCCGTGCCCGACTGTGTCACGGAAACGCGCGGGTTGCGCTGACGACTGGGAGGTTAGGCAGGGTGGCGAGCCCGCGAATCAGTGTCGTGGTCCCGTTCTTCAACGTGGCTGACCTTCTTGGCGAGTGCCTTCAGTCGATCGCAGCCCAGACATACCGCGATCTTGAAGTGATCATGGTAGACGACGGCTCCACCGATGCGAGCACGGAGATCGCCGCCGCGCAAGCGGCGGCTGACCCGCGGTTCATCCTGCACAGGGTGGACAACGGCGGGCCGGGACACGCGCGAAACCGGGGTATCGAGCGCGCAAGCGGAGAGTTCCTTGCCTTCGCAGACGGAGACGATGTCGTGCCGCCGGGCGCCTATGAGGTGCTCCTGCACACGGTCGAGCAATCCGGCTCCGATTTCGCCTGCGGGAACGTCAACCGCATCGGGCCATGGGGAATTCGGCAATCGGCCCTGCACGCCCGCGCCATCAAGCGCCGGCGGATCGGCACCCACATCACCAAGAGGCCAGAGCTGCTCTACGACATCTCCGTATTCAACAAACTGTTCAGGAAGCGGTTCTTCGACGCACACCGCTTGTCATTCCCCGAGGGCATGCTCTGGGAAGATCTCCAGCTCATGACCAAGGCGCACGTGCTCGCGCGTGCAGTCGACGTGGTACCTGATCACGTGTACTACTGGCGTGAACGCGGTCTCGGTGAGCTGTCCATCACCCAGAGCCGCACCAATATCCAAAACCTGCGGGACAGAATCGACGCCCTGCTTGCGATCGACGGGTTCCTCACCGGCCACGCGCCTGCCAGCCTGCTCAGGCGGCACCAGCGCAAGGCCCTCACCAACGATCTGTGGCTTTATGTGGGTGACCTTTACAAGGTCAGCGACGAGTACCGCGCCGAGTTCCTTGACCTCGTTTGCCGCTATCTGGCCCAGGTCAGCCCGCGGGTGCTCGCCCGCCTCCCGGCGACGCACAAGCTCGCCTACCACCTGATCCGCCACCGCCGGTTGGCAGAGCTCGTCCGGCTGCTGACCTGGCAGCTCGAGCAGCCAGTGCGGGCCGTTCCGCTGGTACGGCGCCGCGGCAGGCTGCTCGCCGACCTGCCGATGCGTGATGATCCGGGCCTGCGGATCCCTACGAAGATCTTCCGGCCGCACTGGCGCGAGCTTGACCCGTTTGTCCGGGTGCAGGAGATCAGCTGGCGTGGTAACAAGATGGTCATCTCGGGCCGCGCGTACATCCCGTCGCTGGACATCAGCAGGCGCAGGAACTCTTCCAAGATCGTGGTGCTGAGGCCGCGGCAGCGGCGCCGGCCGCCGATCGTCGTGCCCGCGCGCTCGTTCGCCTGCCCAGAGGCCACCGAGCAATCGGGCCAGGACCGTTACAACTACGAGTGGTCCGGATTCGACTGCGAGATCAGCCCACGCCTGTTCCGGCTGGCCGGCCGGTGGGTCACGGGAGAGTGGGAATGCTACATCCTGGTACGTAGCCGCGCCGTGTGGCGGCCCGCCCGTATCCATACCCCGTTGCCCGGGCGCGCGGAGCGCCCCGGATTCCGCGAGGTGGCGCCCGGTGTCCGGTTCCGTGCCCGTTGGGAAGGCCGCAACCTGATCGTCGAGATGGCGGGCCTGCCTGCCGTCCTGGCCAACTGCGCCGTCACCTCAGCGCCCGATGGGCAGCGGCGCAGCGTCGAACTCGACATCGACCTGCCAGCCGCCGCGGCAGGCGCCGCCGCCCGTCGCGGCGCAGCGTCGGCGCCTGCCGCGGCGGGTCCCGCCGAACTGGTGCTCATCAGGCAGGGCGGCGCGGCGGCACTCGCCTTTCCCGCCTCGCTGGCGGAAGCCACCCCCCGCGCCATGGGCGCCGATGATCCCGGGCGTCCGGGCGAGTCCGTGGGTGCCGCACGGCTGCACGCCGTCGTCGATCTCGATGCCCTGGTCGAAGGCGCGGAGCAGCATGACGAGGCCATGGCGGGCCGCGGCGCCGCCCGTGCCGGGTCGGACGACGCCGTCTCCTGGGATGTCTATGTATCGCTTGCCGAGCGTCGCCGGTTTCGGGTAGCCGTCAACGCCGGTGCCGCGGACCATGGCCATCACGGCGCCTCGACCGGTCTTCGCGCCATGGCGAGCCGCCACGGTGGCGGCGTGCGCGAGGTGGTGGTGGGCTGGACTCGCTACGGTGACCTTGTGATTTCCGATCGCGCACCCCGGCCCGTGATCACGGAACATGCCTGGACGCAGGACGGTTACCTGCGGCTGCGAGGAAGCTACGCCGGGCCGACCGGCGACGTGCTCGGCCTGGTGCTGCGGCGCCATGGCTCGGGCGAGCGGTACAAACTGGCGACACAGCGCGATGGTCAGCGCTTCACCGCGGACATTGACGTCAGCCGGATGCCGATGTTCGGCCAGCAACGTCCGCTGCGCGACGGCCGCTGGCACATCCTGTTCCAACCCGGACCTCAGGTGCCCACCGAAGCCGCCGACGAGCTTGTTCCCGTCGGCTATGACCAGGCGCGGCTCGCGGCCATCGATGAGGCGCCGGTCGTGGTGGGTGCCAAGCAGTTCCGGTTCATGGTGCTTGGCGAGGACTCTCCGGTCCTTGCCGTGACGGCCAACCGGCGCAAGCTTGAGCGCGGCAAGTTCAACCAGCGTGTGCTGCGCAACACCTACTACCCGATGAAACTTCGCGCGCCGCTGCGCGACGCGGTCGTGTTCGTGAGCTGGAAGGGCAAGCAATGCACCGACAACCCGCTCGGGATCGCGGCCGAGCTTCGCAGCCGCGGAGATGACAGGGAACACATTTGGGTCGTGACCGACCAGGCTGTGCTCGCGCCGGAAGGCGCCACCACCGTGCTGATGGGCACCCGGGAGTACTACGAGGCACTGGCTCGCTCGCGGTACCTGGTCTCCAACGACGACATGCCGGCCCATTACCGCAAGCGGGACGGTCAGACCTATCTGCAGACCTGGCATGGCACGCCGCTGAAGCGCATTGGGTTCGACATCGAGCGGCCTCAGTTCGTCAGCGGCGCGGCGTACCTCGACCACCTGGCAGAAGATGTGGCGCGCTGGGATCTGCTCCTGTCCCAAAATGCTTTCAGCACGCCAGTTCTGCGCCGCGCGTTTCGCTTCGACGGGGAGATCTGCGAGTACGGCTACCCGCGCAACGATGTGCTGAACCGACCATCTGGCATGGCCGAGCTCACGGCAGCGGTGCGAGACCGCCTCGGGATCCCCGATGGGAAGCGGGTCGTGCTGTACGCGCCCACTTGGCGGGACAACCAGTTCTACGCTGCGGGCCGGTATCGCTTCGATCTCCGCCTCGACCTGGAGCGCGCCTGGAAGGCGCTCGGCGACGATTACGTGATCTTGATAAGGGGCCATCACCACATGGCTGACGATGTGCCCGACATAACCGCAGCCGGATTTGCCATGAACGTGACGCGCTACCCGGACATTTCCGAACTCTTCCTGGTGAGCGACGTTCTGGTCACCGACTATTCGTCGGTCATGTTCGACTATGCGAGCACCGGACGGCCGATGCTCTTCTTCACCTATGATCTGGAGAATTACCGCGACCAACTGCGTGGCTTCTATTTCGATTTTGAACCGGAAGCCCCAGGGCCGTTGCTCGCCAGCTCCGAAGAGGTGATCTCGGCGATTGGCGACATCGACGCTGTGGCGGCCCGCCACGCGGACGCCTATCAGGCATTCGCTGCCAAGTTTTGCCCGCTGGACGACGGCAAGGCCGGCGCCCGCGTCTGCGATCGCCTGTTCGGGTCGTGAGCGTCATCGAAACGCGGTAGGGCGCGACCCTACGATGGCGAAAGGCCGCGGTCGCGCGCGGCCTTTCGCCAGGGGGAGCTGACGTGCCTGACTCGAACGCGCCGCTGCGGCCGAGGCTCGGCACGGCGCGCAATGGTCGCACCCTGGCGGCACGCCCGAGCTCGCTGACCGCCGCGCGTGGCCCTGCCGCTCCTCCGGCCACACCGTGGCTGGTCTGGCTCATCTGCGTCGCGCCCGCGCTTACCGCCTTCTCGGTGGCCATGTACCGGATTGCGGCGCCCTCGTTGTGGCGGGACGAGGCTTACACGATCGAGGCTGCGAGCCGGTCACCGGCCCAGATCCTTGCGCTGCTCGGTCATTCCGACGCCGTGCATGGTGCGTATTACATGTGCATGCATGTGGTCATCATGGTGTTCGGCAGCTCCGAGACCGCTGTCCGGACGCCGTCCGCGGTCGCCACCGCCGCCACCGCGGGCATGCTCGCCCTGCTCGGCAGGCGGCTGGCGGCCTCGTCCGGCGGGCAATGGCCGAACCTGTCGGGCCTCATCAGCGGCCTGCTGTACGCGGTCGCACCGTTGGTGACAAGATACGCCCAGGAAGCGCGGTCGTATGCGACGGTCGCATGCTTCGCGGTGGCCGCCACATATCTGCTCGTGCGTGGTCTTGAGGATGGCCGGCGCCGCTGGTGGGCGGGCTACGCGGTCGCCGTCTCGCTGACCGGGCTGTTCAATCTGTTCGGGCTGCTCTTGGTGCCCGCACACGCGGTGACGGTGCTTGCGGCCGGACGCGGAGCAACCGGCCACGCCCCCGCGTCAGGCGCCGACGGCCGCGCCCCCGCGCGCGGCGCGGTGCGGTCCTGGGCCGTAGCGGCGATCAGCGCGGTCGTGCTGCTGATTCCGGTCGCGATTGGCGGATACATCGAGCGCGGTCAGACGTCCTGGCTGGGGCAGCCCGGCCGGGCGGCGCTTAGTCGGCTCGGGCAATCCTTCGCAGGCTCAGGCAGGCTGATGCTGCCAGTGGGAGCCCTTGTCGTCGTCGCGGCTTCGGCAGGGCTCGCGGCGGTGCGGCGCTATCCGCTCACACCCGCCAGCGTGGCCCTGCCGTGGCTTGCGCTTCCGCTGGCCGCCCTGCTGGCGGTTTCGCAGATTCACCCGGTTTACAACCTCAGATACGTGGTGTTCTGCTTGCCGACGGTGGCGCTGCTCGCGGCTGACGGACTCGGCTGGCTCGCCTGGCTAACCTCGCGGCTGACTGCCGGGCTAACCTGGCGGCTTACCGCCCGGCCTGGCGTGCGGCTGGCCGCGCCGTCCGTGCTGGCCTGGCTGCCATCGCTCGCCGTCATCACGTTCATCGGCGTGTCCTGCGTGGCGCCGCAGCAGGCGCTGCGCAATCCGTGGTCGAGACCCGATTACCTGCGCAAGGTTTCCAGAATCGTTGCCAGCCACGCGCGCTCGGGTGACGCGGTGCTGTACATCCCGCTCCATTCCAGAATCGTCAGCCAGGGCTATCCCGCGCCCTTCCACCCGCTCGCCGACATCGCGCTGGCGAGGTCGCCGATCGCGGCAGCCACCTTGAACGGCACTGAGGTCAGCCCGCAGGTACTGCGCGGGCGCTTCGCGGCCGTCTGCAGGGTGTGGGTCATCAGCGACGACGGCCCGCGGCTTCCCAAGTCGCCCAGTGGGCTCGATCAGGAAAAGCTCGCCCTGGTCCATGGGATGCGACGAATCGCCAGTTGGCACACCAGAAACGATCTACTGCTGCTGTACGCCAGGCCCGGAACGGCCAGGTTCGACCGATGCCGCCGCGCCGTCGTGGGTCGCCTGTCGCGCAGCCGCGGATCACCCGCGGATCACCCGCGGATCTTCTGGCTGGGATCTTCCGGCTGGGATCACCCGGTCGCGGACGCAAGCCCGGTGCGTCTCAGGTGTGCAGCAAGCTGCGCCCGCAGCCTGCTGCGTCCTCTGTGCAGCCGTGACATTACCGTCCCGATGGGCGTCCCCATGATTGTTGCGATCTCCTTGTACGCGTACCCCTCGACGTCGGCGAGGTAGACCGCGACACGGAACTCTTTCGGCAGGTCGCGCAGGGCGCGGAAGACGTCAGAGTCACGCAGCTGGTCAAGGGCTTCAACCTCGGCTGATCGTGGTCCAGGTGCCAGCGGATCAACGCCGAGCTGCCACTCCTGAAGCTCGCAGGAGACCGCCTGCTGCGGCTCACGTCGGCGGGCGCGATAACCGTTGATGAATGCGTTGGTGAGGATCCGGTGCAGCCACGCCCTCAGGTTGGTGCCGGGCCGAAACTGGTGGTAGGCCGCGAATGCCTTCGCCGAGGTCTCCTGGACGAGATCTTCTGCATCAGCGGGATTATGGGTCATCCGGAGCGCGGCGGAGTAAAGCTGGCTGAGTTCGGGCACGACATCGCGCTCAAATCGGACGCGCTGCTCGGTGCTGTCGGCACCGCTGCTGACAGCACCCGCGCTGTCATTATCGGTCGGCCTCATCGTCACTCCGGCTCGTGGGCTTCATACATCCATCTAGACGCCTGCGTCATGGTCGATTGTCCGGTCACCCGGGTGAAATCCGCGTAAGGTGACGCAGATCACACCAGGAGCTACTCGAGCAGATCAGCTCGCCGCGACCGCGGATCTGTACAGCGCTACCACGTTTGCGCGGAACCGCGGCGAGTACGAGATGTCCGGCGTGTAGCCACCTTGTTGATACCCGCCAATGACCCCAACCACCATGCCATTTCCCGTCGTTGGGCTGACGTCGGCGAGGAAGGGACCGCCACTCGTGCCGTCAGGAAAACCACCGCAGTCGAACCGCAGTTGGGTGGCGCTGACCGCGCTGGTGTGATTCTGGCAGGTGACCGGCCGGTCGCCAGCGTTCGGGTAGCCGATCACCCGCATTACATCTGTAGGGGAGTGACCGGTGACGAGTTGTTCCGCGCCCGTCACGTCTTCGATCCTGGTGCCGTCGCTCTTGCGTGTGACCACGATGAAGGCCACGTCATCGTCTGGATCTGCGGACGACTCCCAAGCGTGATCTACAACCACACGGGCGGTCATCCACAGGCCAAAAGGTGCCTTGCGATCGTGATATCCGGGTACGAACGCGATCTCTTGGTGGCGTGCGGACCGGCTGGCCAGGCAGTGCGCCGCTGTGATGACGAGATTCCTGTTGGGGCTGTGCACAACGCTCGCCGTGCAGAAATGGCTTGCAGGGCCAGGGGCGCTGGTCGCAAACAGCGCACCCACAGCAGGAGTGCCCGCGAATGGCCTGCCGGTCAGCGGCGTCGACGGCGCCAACCAAGTCTGCGTGGAGTCGGCAGACGTGCCGGCGGGCGAGGCCAGGACGAAGGCAGACACTAGCAAAATCACGATGCTCGCCAGGGATGACGGTGCGACGAGCCGACGAAGATACCCGCGCGGGCGGCGCGAGGCAGCCTGATGCGCTCGCGTGGACCCACCCGGCCTGCGCATCCTTGTTTCTGACCTCCTGACAAAGCGGCTGCGAATCCGCTCAGCCTTGCCAAAGGCAACCACACGTGATTGTCCAGGTCGTCACCGCGTTCGTCATTAGGCGAGGCTAGAAAAGTTCTGGAATCGTGGTGCGCCGGGGTGCCGTCAACGGCGCGGCGCGGTGTCGGCGACCGCGCTGCTTTGAGCTGGTTCGCGCGGCGTGGTCAGATCCCGCGTTCACCTGTCCGGCGCTGCTTTTGGCGTTCATTCCACGCACGCATCCGCTGCGGATACCCGACGACTTGAGCCTCGTATATGGGCACGCCGAGGTCACGCGCGACCTTTCTGATCACCTTCGGTGAGCCTACCCGCCGCCGCGTCCACTCGCCGTCTGCCGCAACCGCTACCGCCGTGGTATCGGTAGCGAAGGTCTCCGGTTCCACGTAGAACTCGACACCGCGCCGGCTCCGAGCGAACGCGATCAGCGCGGCGATGTCGTCAGGGGTCGCCTCGCGGTCGAGCTTGGTCGCGGGCTCTGTCTGCCGTTGACCCAGACGACGGCGCCATCTCATGACTCGCACTTTAGGTGCTTGAGCGAGTCACCGCCGAGTTGATCATCGGAGGGCGGCCGGCAGTCGTCTTTGTACGCCGCAGTGTCGTTAAGGGGCCTGCAAACTTGGCCTCTGACGACACTGCAGAGTACAAAGAGCTCCGCCGCGCGGGTTGAACGGTGGCCGGTGGTTGGCGGCGGGGGAGCGAGGGGGCGCGCGTCAGCGGTTGGTGGCGGTTGGTGGCGGGTCGTGGCGGGTGGTGGCGGCGTGGGTGAGCGCTGGGACGAGCGCGTCAGGCGGGGGTGGTGGTGCGTCAGGTCGTAGGAGTCGGCGGGGTCTGTGCCGCCGGGAGGCTGGCGTGGGACGCGGGCGGGGAGCGCGGGCGCGGGCGAGCAGGGCCCGGGCGGGACGGCGGGGCGCGAGTGAGTGGGCGCGGGAGTGGGCCGGCGGGCGGGATCGGCGCGCGTGGCGGCAGCCGTTAGGGAAAAGGGTTGGTTGATCACCTTGGCTGCGGGCGACGCCGGTCAGATCCAACTCGAGAACCACATCCGGGCGTGCCAGGAACTGTATGGGATGACCTTGGCGGCAAGAATCGGATACAGGTAAAAGAAGTTGAGCACGACAACGAGCAGGTAACCGCCCACGATGGCCGACCCGGCGCCGCGCCGCAGGGGCGAGGAGCTGGCCGATCCGAGGATCAAGCCAAGGCACAAGGTGATCGCCAGTATCAGGAACGGCTCGAACGAGAGAGCGTAGAAGAAGAACTTCGTCCGGTCCGGAAACGCGAACCAAGGCAGCCAGCCTGCCCCGACGCCAAGGAGCACCGCGCCGGCCCGCCAGTCCCTGTGCAGGAGCCACCAGACGGCGAGCACGGTCAGCGCGACGATCGAGGCCCACCAAATCGTTGGCGTGCCGATGGCCAGAATCGCCTGCGAGCAGTGCGCCACCTGGCAGCCGTTATGGCCGGCTGAGGGACTCGTGTAAAAGAACGCCACCGGCCGGCTCATCACCAGCCACGTCCAAGGCTGGGACTGATACGGGTGGTGCGCGTGCAACGTGATGTGAAAATGCCACATCTCCCTGTGGTAGGCCCACAGTGAGTACAGCGCCGAGACCACTGGAATCTTGACGCCATGCTGCACGGCGTAGTTCCTGTCCCAGCCGATGCTGGACGCGAACCAGCCACTCCACGACGCGATGTAGGTGGCGAGGGCAACGAGCAGCATCGACGGGATCAGCCGACCGCCGTCGGCGAGGGCCCCACGGCCGAAGCGCCGAAAGCCGGCGGCTCTCCGGGCGCCGACGTCCCACGCCACGGCGAGCGCAGTGAATGCAGCCACATACCAGATCCCGTCCCATTTCGAGGCGCACGCCAGGCCGAAGCAGGCTCCGGCGAGGACTCGCCACCAGCGCACTCCGAGACCTGGTCCCGGGCCATCTGTGGGTTCGATCGTGCTGGCCGCGAGCCTGGTGCGAGCATGGTCGCGGTCGATCACCAGGCAGCCGAACGCGGCAAGGATCCAGAACATCATGAAGATGTCGAGCAGCGCGGTGCGGCTCATGGCAAATTCCAGGCCGTCGAGTGCCAGCAGCAGCCCTGCGACGCAGCCGAGCAGGGTCGACCTGGTCATCCTTCGCGCAATCCGGGCCAGCAACAGCACCGCCAAGGAACCAACAAGCGCGACCGCGAAGCGCCATCCGAATGGCGTGAGGCCGTAAATTCCCTCACCAGCCGCGATGAGCACCTTGCCGAGCGGCGGATGCACGACGAACTCGCCGCCGCTGCTGAAAATATGGGTCCGGCCGTGCGCAACCAAACTGTCGCTGTAGCCCTTGACCAGGCTGTGCTCGACCCCATAGTTAAGGATCCCGAACGCGTCAGGAACGTAGTAATGCTCATCGAAGACGATGCCCCGCGGTACTGAAAGCCGGTCGAACCGCAAAAAGGCGGCGAACGCCGTAACGAGCAATGGCCCAGCCCAGCCCCACAGGCCATCGGACGGCATCGGGGGCGCGAGCCGACCGCGGACCGGTGTGCTCTCGCTTGCCTGCATGGCCGGGCTCTTGACCTCGGTATCTGCCATCGCAGGCCATCGTAATAGGGCGGGGCTTGTGCCACGCCGTGAGCCGCGCGGTCGGCCGGGGCATTAGCGTGATCACATTGGGGAAAGAGCACAAGACCTTGACTGAAGCCGTGCCAGGGAAGCTGATCGTCGCCGCCGCGCCGCCGACGAGGTGGCGAGGCTACAAGATCGCGGGATGGGACGCAGGGACGCGATCGCCTCTGTCGCCGCGGATCTCGGTGTGTCCAAGCACGCTGTCTACGACGCGCTGATCGCGAGCAAGACAAAGGGCCGCTAGGGTCGGCGGGTCATGCCCGGGCGTTCCGCGACCAGTCGCTCGCCGTTCTGGCGTGGCGATGCGCCGTCCGGGTGGGGCGACGCGCCGTCCGGGTGGGGCGACGCGCCGCCGTCCGGGTGGGGCGACGCGCCGTCCGGCGGGATCCGCGGTCGCGCGGTGGCGGCCAGCGGCGTGCCGCGCGCTCGCCGCGACGCCAGCCTTTCCCCGACGGGATTGCCCGCGCCGAACACCATTGCCGTGGCGAGGCAGGCCAACGGCACCGCGGGTAGGACGTAACGGTAGTCGAACTCGGCCGTCGCGGCCGGAATCATGATCATCGCTATGGCGAGCGCCCAGGGCAGCAGGATCTCACCGCCGAGCCGCCGCCAGGCGAGGGCCATCCCGCACAATCCGGTCGCGAGCAGCAAGCCAAAGATCGTTCCGGGGACGAATACGTACTTCTGGTAGAACCGCATGACGCCGGCGTATGGCTCCACCACATGAGTGAAGCCGCTGCCGTTCGCGTACGCGGGAAGGACGAAGTGCCTGCCGAAGCCATGGCCGGTGCCGGGTTTGCGGGCAGGACCGCCGCTGGCACTCGCGAACACGTACTCGCCGTAGGTGATCGGATCGGGGAACACCTTGCGCTTCCAGGCGAAGGCGCGCCACGTGTCGTCCCACACCACCCTGGCGTAATCCAGCGGCTGCGCCTTGATCGCCTGGGTGGCGAAATCCTTGGCCAGCTTGTTGGTGAGCGGCGAGAACTCCGGGGGCTGAAATCGGCGAAGCGGCGCGTCAAGGCCCCAGATGTACATCTGCGGCAGCAGCCGGTGCTGCGGCGAGGTGGTCGTACAGAGCGCCTTTTCGTCCGGCGGCAGGCCGAACCGGTGGCAATCAGCGAAGGCCATCACCCGGGCATAGAGGAAAATGCCGGTGCTCTGCGTCATCGCGTAGTCGTGGTACCACTCGTGGAACCACACGATGTAGCCGCCGACCGGCATTGCGCAGGCGATCACCCCTGCGGTGATGACGCGCAGCCCAACCCGCTGGATCAGCAGGTAAACGGCGAGTATCGCGAGCAGCGGCAGGCCGATCGAGCGGGTGATCGCGCCAAGCCCGACAAGCAGGCCTGCGACGGCCACGTGGGCAAGGGCTGGCTTGCGGCGCCACATCACGATCGTGATGGCCGCCATGACGAGAAAGGCGAACAGCGTATCGGCCATCAGGAGATGCTCGAGCTGGATCTGGTACGCGTCGTAGAGCGCGGGCACAGCCGCCAGGGTGGCGATCCACGGCCGGATGTTGAACCGGTGCCGCAGCAGCGCGTACATCATCACGCCGATGCCGACGCCCATCACGTGCTGTGAGATGGTCACGACGGCGTAGTTATGGAATGGCTCGAGGGCGCGCAGGTAGATCGAGTAGCCCGAGGGCCTGGTCTGGTCTGGTCGGAAGCTGCCCACGGCGTCCTGGACGTACTGGTATGAGTCGTTGAACCACAGCGCCCAGCGGAAGCCGAGCACGGCGATCGCTCGAAGCGCGATCGCAGGAACGAGAACGGCGGCAAACAGCCAGTGACGGGTAAGCGCCGCCGCAATGGGCCGCGTTGCCGCTGCGATCGGCCGTCTCGCCGCCCCGATCGCGCGCGTTGCCGCGGCGATCGGCTTTCTTGTTGCCGCCGCGATCGGCCGTCTCGCCGCCGGGGTCTGCTCGGCTTTCTCCCGAGGCGAGACCTTCACGCGTGTGCCCTCCCCTGTGCAGCGCCTGGCTGCTCAGCTGTCAGATCGCGTCAGCTCGTGAACAGTACGCATGCTAGCCGCCGCGGAAGTTCCCGCGCGTCCAGGATTCTGGCCCGCATCGGTGCCGCCAGCAAAGACAGCCAACCGCAGGACGGCAAGCGCCGCGGCCAGGCAGCCGAACGGCACCACGGGCAAGACATAACGGTAGTCGAAATCAACTGTTACAGGGGGAATTACCAGCAACGCAGCGGCTGAGCACCAGCACAGCCAGCTCATCCGGCGCAGCGCCGCCGCGACGGGATCCGCAGCGCGGCGCCCCTCAGTTGACCTGCCGCGAAGTGAGAACGTTCTGCCGCGAAGTGAGATGGTGAGGCCGACCGCTGGGGGGATGAGCAGGATCACCGCGAGCATGGGTCCTCGCAGGTAGAGATAGCGCTGGTACCAGCGCATGGCACTGGCAAACGGTTCGGCTGTGACCATGGCCGCCTGGCCGTCGGCGTAAGCTCTCGCGACCGCGGCGGCGCTGCGTCGGTCCGGCTCCGGCCAGGTGGGCAGCCAGGTCTTGGCGCCCGCAAAGGTGTACAGGCTGGCGGTGTACCCGGTCGGGTAGGCGGTTCGGTCCCAGGTGAATGCCCGCCCCGTGCTCGCGAGCACGGTCCGCGCGTAGGCGCCGGGCTGTGCGGCGATCGCGCGCAACGCGAAGCGCAACGCCGCGCTGTTCTGCTCAGCGGCAAAGACCTGGCCGTGCTGCCAGTGGAACGGCGAGGTTGGCTGCCAGATCTGTGATGACGAGGCGGCCCGTTGTGACACAGGCAGCCCTGGGCACAGCCACGCCTGTGACGGCGGCGGCTTGATCACTCGGCAGTCGGCGAATGCCGCCGTGCGACCCCACAGATAGATGCCGTCGGTTGAGTCGAACGCGAACTGGCCGGTGAGCGCGTGAAACCAGAGCACATATCCCGCCAGCGGCGCGCAGGCGGCGAGCGAGGCCGCCGTTATAGCCCGCCAGCCCATGCGGCACACCCCGAGGTAGCAAATGACGAGCACGATAAGCGCGATGCCGATCGGCCTGGTGAGCACCGCCGCGGCGAGCAGCGTTCCGGCCACGGCAGCTCGCCAGATGCTCGTGCGCACAGCCTGTGACTCAGGTGACCGGCACACCACAGCGACAGCGGCGATCACCAGGAAGGTGAAGAGCGTGTCGGCAAGCAGCAGGTGCTCGAGTTGCACCTGGAACGCGTCGAGCAGCACCGGTGCCGCCGCGAGCGTCGCCGCCCAGCCCGGGAGGCTGAATCTCCGCAGCAGGGCATACACCAACACGGCGACGCCAAGCCCCAGCGCGTGCTGCACCGACGTCACCACCGCAAGGCTGTGCAGCGGTTTGACCAGCCAGAGAAGCAGGGGGTAGCCCATGGGGCGCATCGGGTCCGGGCGAGGCCGTAGCGCGATCTCGAGGTAATCGAACGAGTCGTTGAACCAGATCGCGAAGCGGTAGCCGAGTTCGGCCGATGCGCGCAGCGCCACGCCCGCGCACAGCACGGTGGCGAACACCCGGTGTCTGACAAGGGTGGCGCGCAGCCCCACGCCCGCGCGACGGGCAGCGGTGAAGACCCGATGCCTGGCCGCCGTCATGGCTCGCCAGCGAGAACGCGGCCGGGCCGGGTGGGCAATGGCAAGCCCGGGCCGGCGAGCGGGATTGGGGTTGTCAAACCGGCTCTTCGCACGCCAGGCACCTCCTTCGCCTTCCTTCGCCCGGTGCGGTTGGTAATGTGCGTGGTCAGCGGACGTGCCCTGGCACGACAACCGCGCCCTTCCACATAGCCTTGGACAATTGATCGTAGGAGTACCCGCTCGCGCATCCTGGTGTCAATGCGACGGCAGCGACGAGCCGGCCCGTCTGCGGCAGCAGGCACAACGGTAGCGATCTGTGAGTCGCGCCGGGCGACCAGCCGCGGTGTCGGCGCGCTAAACTCCGACGCCGGCGCGTTAGCGCGGTGCTAGCGGCGGCGCACCATGACAGCGCTGGAGGAGACGACGTGGAACTGACCGTGCTGATGCCTTGCCTTAACGAGGCGGAGACGGTGGTCACCTGCGTCCGCAAGGCGTCCGCCTTTCTGCGCGAGCATGGCATCGATGGCGAGGTCGTTGTCGCGGACAACGGCAGCACGGACGACAGCCAGCGGCTTGCCGAACAGGCAGGCGCGCGGGTGGTCCGGGTCATGGAGAAGGGCTACGGCAATGCGCTGATGGGCGGAATCGTCGCAGCGCACGGCCGATACGTGATCATGGGCGACGCGGACGACAGCTATGACTTCACCGCGCTTACGCCGTTCGTCGAGGCGTTGCGCGGCGGCGCGGACCTCGTCATGGGTAACCGCTTCAAGGGCGGCATCTCGCCTGGCGCCATGCGGGCGCTCCACCGCTACCTGGGCAATCCGGTACTGAGCTTTACCGGGCGGCTGTTCTTCCGCACCAAGATCGGGGATTTCCACTGCGGACTGCGCGGGTTCCGCAAGGACAGCATGCTCGCGCTCGGCCTCCAGGCGACGGGAATGGAGTTCGCCAGCGAGATGGTCGTCAAGGCGACGCTGGCTCGCAAGCGGGTCGTTGAGGTGCCTACGACGCTGTCGCCTGACGGCCGCAGCCGCCCCCCGCACCTGCGAAGCTGGCGGGACGGCTGGCGGCATCTGCGTTTCCTGTTGCTGTTCAGCCCGCGCTGGCTGTTCCTGATTCCCGGGATGGCCTTGCTGGCGATCGGCCTGCTGATCGGCGCTGCGGTAGCGCCAGGCCCGCTCAGTGTCGGCAGCGTCGCCTTTGACGTGGACACCCTCGTCGGGGCGTCTGCGATGGTAGTCATCGGATTCCAGGCGGTACTGTTCGCGCTGTTCACGAAGATCTACGCGAGCGCGGAGGGCTTCCTCCCACCGGACCGGTGGGTCAAACGGGTGCTGCGGGTGTGGAGTCTGGAGCGCGGCATTGTGGCGGGTGTGGCGCTCGGGGTGGCCGGCCTCGTGGGCGCGATCGTGTCGATCTCGCAATGGCAGGTAGCCAGGTTTGGCCCGCTGCAACCCACCCACTCACTGCGCCTCATGGTCCCCTCGGCGACTGCGCTGGTCGTGAGCTGCCAGGTGATCTTCGGCACCTTCTTCATCAGCATTCTCGGCATCCGCCGCAGCAGGCACCCTGCAGCGGCGGCATTCGCCGACGGCGAGGCTCGCCGAGCGGGCGGATCGCCGGCCCGTGTCGCCGCTGCCAAGATCGGTGACGGGGCGGTCCCGCCGCCGCAGGGTTCGCCCGCCGATAAGGCCGCCGCGGCGGCCAAGCCCTCGACCACTGCCGCCACCTAGTACTCCCGCGGGTCAATGCCGCGTTGTGCTCCCGCCGGGTCAAAGGCGGCGTCGGATTCCGCCCGGGGCCGTGCCGCGCGGTGTTCGGGCCGGTCCATGCGCAGTGCTCCGGCCGGGTCCGTGCCGCGCAGTGCTCCGGCCGGGATTAATGCCGGTAGAGCAGAAGCGCGATGCCGCCGACCGACCACCGGCGGATCAGCTTGAACCGTGGCGGTCCGACCAGCCTCGGATACAAATCGTCGTCGCCGACCTCCACGAACCAGACCCGCTTGGCCACGCGCAGCCGCTGATCCAGCTGGCTGCGCGCTACGTCGGTGCCGCTGAGATTTCCCACCGCCACCGCTGACTCGGCGAGCCCGATATCACGCAACCGGGTGACCCCATACGGATACGCCGCGCCAAGCTCACGAGAACCTGGCTTCCGGTAGACGACCGCATCTGTGGGGCGGGCTTTTGCCTGCACAATCTGTGCGGCGCTTCTGATGTCATCGCCGTGACCCGGCGGCTGGCGGATCGTAAGCTGCATCGGCAGCGCGAGCAGCACGATCATGCCAAAGGCAGCAATCCGCCAGTACCTGCCCAGGGCGGCCAGCCCGGCGCCGGTGAGCAGCGCAAGCGCAGGCAGGCAGAACACGACGTAGCGATTCACGTAGACCGCCCTGATCTCGGATATCGCGATGAGGAGCCCCGGGGGGACGAACAGCCACGGCGCACTCAGCCAGAAGATCCGCCCGCCCGCCGGCTCGCTCTCCGCTTTCTCCCCGCTTCGCCGCCTGCCACCGATAGTTCCCGCTACGCCGAGCGCTACCAGCAGGACGAAGGCAGCCCCTGATCCCGTTGCGGCCGTGAGCAGGGCCATAACCTCAGAAAACCTGGGCTTGCCCAGCCACGCGAGTTGCTGCCGCTCGGTCCAGGTGAGAAGGGCCATCGGCGTCGCTGCGGCGCACGCAGCGGCAACCGCGGCCGCCCAAACCCGCGTTGCACGTGCGGCCTGCGCCTGCCGCTTGGCCGCCGCGAGCGTCATGCCGTGTGCCGGGATGATCAGCAGGGCGAAGATGTTCATCGCGCCGAGCGCGGCAAGCGACGCCGCGTATGACACCAACCAGCGGCGGACTGGCTCGTCGATGAGCCGGATAGCCAGATAACTCGACAGAACCGCAATCGCGGTCACCAGCGCATACGAGCGGGCTTCTTGGCCGTACCTGCTTGTCATCGGCAAGGCTGCGAACACGAGCCCAGCCAGCAGGCCGGTTTGCCAGGTTCCAAGCCGCCGTCCGATAAGCGCGACGCCGAACGCGGCCACCGCCATGGCGATCGCTGATGGGAGCCGCATGACAAGCTCGCTGGTGCCGAACAGGTGCGCCAACGGCCACATCATGAGGTAGTAGAGGGCATGGACCGCGTCCACATGGCCGAGCATGCGCACCATTTCGGGCAACGAGCGCCGGGTCGCGGACAGCGTGGCGGCCTCATCGCGCCAGAACGACGCCCCGCTGATGCCAAGCACCGTTGCCGCCAGTGTGGCCAGCGGCGGCAGCGCGAGGCGCCAGTCGCGTCGGCCGTGGTCTGGGCTTGCTGCCAAAATGAGGCAGCTGGCCTGGTCATGCGGCGGTGGAGGGCTTGCGTGCGCGGGCGCTACCAGCGGGGCGGCGCCAAAGTGGGTACGTTGATCAGAAATAGCGGCCCCCGTTATCGACCGGCCAGGGCGGCCCCGGCACTGTGTGCCACCCCACATCAGACGACAGCGGAACCTGAAACGTTGCGCACCCGGCTGACGGGGTAATGCGTTCGAGCTTGCGTCCCTGTGCCCATAGGCTTTGCGCATGCCTTCGCCAAGCAGTCACATCCTGACGGCCCCAGCGTGGCCGTACGCTAACGGACCGCGCCATATCGGGCATGTGAGCGGGTTCGGGGTGCCGTCCGACATGTTCAGCCGCTATCAGCGGATGGCAGGCAAGCAAGTCCTGATGGTGAGCGGGACCGACGAGCACGGCACTCCGATTCAGGTTCAGGCTGACTCGGAGGGCGTCAAGCCGAGGGAGCTCGCCGATCGCTATAACCGGGTGATCGCCGAGGACCTTTGCGACCTTGGCCTGTCCTACGACTTGTTCACCCGCACCACCACGGCTAATCATTACGCGGTCGTTCAAGAGATGTTCACCGGGCTGTACAACAACGGTTATGTGTTCCCCGAGACAACGCTCGGCGCTATCTCCCCGTCCACTCGGCGCACGCTCCCTGACCGCTACATCGAAGGGACCTGTCCCATCTGTGGTTACGACGGAGCGCGCGGCGACCAATGCGACAACTGCGGCAACCAGCTCGATCCCATAGATCTGATCAACCCTCGTTCGCGGATAGACGGCGAGAAGCCCGATTTCGTGCAGACCGAGCATTTCTTCCTTGACCTTCCTGCGTTCGCAGACGCGCTGGGCACGTGGCTGCAGGCCAAGAGTGGCGCCTGGCGGCCGAATGTGCTGAAGTTCTCGCTGAACCTGCTGGGCGACCTCAAGCCACGCGCTTACACGCGCGACATCGACTGGGGCGTCCCAGTGCCGCTCGACGGATGGCGTGATCGGCCGGACAAGCGCATCTACGTCTGGTTCGACGCGGTTGTCGGGTACCTGTCCGCATCGATCGAGTGGGCCAAGCGCTCCGGCGATCCGGCCGCATGGCGGGCCTGGTGGCAGGCGCCGGACGCCGAGTCGTACTACTTCATGGGCAAGGACAACATCGTCTTTCACGCCGAGATCTGGCCCGCCATGCTTCTCGGCTACAGCGGCAAAGGTGCCAAGGATGGCGTCCCTGGCTCGCTCGGCGCGTTGAACCTGCCGACAGAGGTCGTATCGAGTGAGTACCTGACCATGGAAGGACGGAAGTTCTCGTCGTCCCGCAGCGTCGTGATTTACGTGCGCGACTTCCTTTCGCGCTACGATGTTGACGCGCTTCGCTATTACATAGCAGTCGCGGGGCCGGAGGGCCAGGACACCGACTTCACCTGGAGCGAGTTCATCCGGCGCAACAACGACGAACTCGTCGCCAACTGGGGAAACCTGGTGAACCGCGCCGTTTCCTTCGCGGCGAGAAACATCGGCGAGATCCCACCCGCGGGGGATCTGCTCGACGTGGACAGGGCAATTCTGCAGCGCTCCAATGAATCGTTCGCCAGTGTCGGCTCAGCGCTTTCCCGCTGCCGGTTCAAGGCCGCGATCATCGAGGCCATGCGGACAACGGCCGAGGCGAACAAGTACCTCTCCGACCAGGCGCCGTGGAAGCTTCGCGACTCAGACCAGGACCGGATGCGGACGATCATCCATGTCGCGCTGCAGCTTGTCGATGATGCGAAGACCCTGCTGACTCCCTTCCTTCCGCATTCGGCGGAAAAGGTGTACAAGATGTTCGGCGGCACCGGCACGTGGTCCGGGATGCCGGAGATCCGCGAGGTGGATGAGGCAGACGGGCCCGGCGGCAGTCCGTACCCGGTACTCATGGGTGATTACCGAACGGCTGCGCGGTGGGAATCCCGCCCGATCCGTGCGGGCACGCCGTTGGCGCCGCCGTCGCCGCTGTTCACCAAGCTGGATCCCGCGGTGGCAGACGAAGAGGTCGCCCGGTTGGCAACTCAATGACCGCGGTTCCGCCCGCCCCAACAGCGCTGCAACCATGCGCGGCTCTTACAAGGCCCACCCACCCTGGGGGTTTTGCCCTCCTGCCGATGTTCGCAGCTTGTCAAGGCCGCTGGGAGGGGTGAACCAAGATCTGTGGATAAGGGTGAGCCAGGGCCTGTGGATAACCAGGGCACCCAGGGGCAGCAGGCAGGCGAGGTTTTCGATAGTCATTGCCACCTCAATCTCCTTGACACGCCGGTGCAGCAGGTGCTCGCCGAGGCGCGGGCAGCGGGCATCAGGCGGGTCGTGACCGTCGGTTATGATCTCGATTCGTCGCGCTGGGCGGCAGGCTGCGCGGCGGAGCATCGTGACGTCTATGCCGCGGTGGCGATCCATCCGAACGAAACGGCCCGCGCCGACGACGGGGCATTCGAGGTGATCACGTACCTTGCCGCGCTGCCAGAGGTGCGAGCCGTCGGCGAGACCGGGCTCGACTACTATCGCGACTGGTCAGATCCGGCCATTCAGCGTCGCTGGTTCAGCGCGCACATCCGGCTTGCTAAGGATGTCGGCAAGCCGCTGGTGATCCATGATCGTGAGGCGCACGCCGACGTGCTGCGAATCCTCGCCAGCGACGGCCCTCCGCAGCACGTCATCCTGCATTGTTTCTCTGGGGACACCGACATGGTGAAGGCATGCGCAGACGCTGGCTATTTCATGAGCTTCGCAGGCAACGTCACCTTCTCAAGCGCCGCGCCGCTGCGCGAGGCGGCCAGGAGCGTGCCGGCCGACCTGCTTCTCGTCGAGACTGACGCGCCTTATCTGACGCCGGTGCCGCACCGCGGCAAGCGGAATTCGCCCGCCTTCATCCCGTTCACCCTGAGCTGCCTCGCCGAAGTGCGCGGGGAGGAGCCGGCCGAGCTTGCCGCAGCGGTGACGGCGAACGGCGAGCGCCTGTTCGGGCCCTGGTGAGCAGGCCTGCCGCACGCTCGCGCTTTCTCGGGCCCGCCGACATTCGCGAGATGGCGGGCCACCTCGACTTTCGGCCCTCACGGCGGCTTGGCCAGAATTTCGTGGTCGACCCCTCGACGGTGCGGCGCATTGTCCGGATCGCCGCGCTCACGGCCGACGATGTCGTACTTGAAGTCGGTCCAGGCTTCGGGTCGCTCACTCTCGCCCTCCTCCCTGTAGTGCGGAGGGTCATCGCGATCGAGGTGGATCCAACACTGGCGAGCGCCGTTTCCGCCACGGCCGCCACGCGCGTGCCGCAGTTCGCCGACCGTCTCACGGTGGTCACCGCGGATGCGGCGCGGATTGGCGCCATCCGGGGCGAGACGCCGAGCGTGCTCGTCGCCAATCTCCCCTACAACGTGGCCGTTCCCGTGGTGCTGCACCTGCTCGCCACGGCGGTGTCGCTGGCCAGGGGGTTGATCATGGTCCAGGCCGAGGTGGCTGATCGGATGTGCGCGCCGCCCGGGAGCGCCGCGTACGGCGTGCCGTCGGTGAAGCTCGCCTGGTACGCCGAGGCGCGACGAGCGGGCCCCGTGCCAAGAGCGGTGTTCTGGCCAGTTCCGCGGGTCGACTCGGGCCTGGTGGCATTCAGCCGACGCGACCCTCCACCCACCAGCGCGACTCGCGAGGAGGTCTTCGCCGTGATCGACGCGGCGTTCGCGCAGCGGCGCAAGACACTGCGCGCCGCATTGGCAGGTTGGGCTGGATCCCGTGAGGCCGCAGAACGCCTGCTCAAGATCGCGGATGTCGATCCACGGCTGCGGGGTGAGACGCTCGGCATCGCGGACTTCGCCCGGATCGCGGCAGCTACATCGTCTGGGTCCGCGCCGCGCTAATGTCGGCTCGCTGCTACTTTGGCGCCGTCGGCGGCAGATACGATCAGTTGATCGTGACTGGATTGACGGCCCGAGCGCCCGCGAAGCTCAACCTTCAGCTGTCCGTCGGGCCACTGCGCCCGGACGGCTTTCATGATGTCGTGACCGTCTACCATGCGGTGTCACTGTTCGACGAGGTGACGGTGTCGCCCTCCAGCCGGATCAGTGTCCAGGTCGAGGGCGAGGGTGCCAAGCAGGTACCGGTCGGCCGGGGCAACCTCGCCGCCCAGGCGGCGATGGCGTTGCGGCGGGCCACTGGCATCAGCGGCGGTGCCAAGATTGTGATCCGCAAAAAGATCGCCGTGGCTGGCGGGCTCGCGGGCGGCAGCGCAGACGCGGCAGCGACCTTGGTCGCGTGCAACAGCCTGTGGGCGGCGGGCCTGAGCGGCACCGACCTCTTCGAGCTTGCCGCCGGTGTCGGCAGCGACGTCTCCTTCAGCCTTTGCGGGGGCACCGCGATCGGTATCGGCCGTGGAGAGCAACTCTCGCCTGCCCTCGTCAGCGGGCGGTATCACTGGGTTCTCGCCTTCGCAGATGCCGGGCTCGCAACCGCCGCCGTTTATGCGGAGTGTGACCGGCTCCGTGCCTTGCGAATGGAGAGGGAGGGGCCAAACAGTGCCGATCGCCCGAACCTGCGCGGCGCGAACGCCGTAAGCAGCGCGCTGCTCGCCGCCCTCCGCGCGGGCGACGCGGCTGCGGTTGGCCGACTGCTGAGCAACGACCTGGAGCCCGCTGCGCTTTCACTTCAGCCAGGGTTGCGCCGCGTGCTGCGAGTCGGTCGGGAGCACGGCGCGCTTGGATCTATCGTCTCTGGCTCAGGCCCTACGTGCGCCTTCCTGGCCAGCGGACGCGAGCACGCGCTGGACCTGGCGGCCGCTCTCACGGGCGCCGGGGTGTGCAGGAATGTGACGGCCGTCCACGGCCCGGTAGCGGGCGCGGTCGTCACGCCGCAGCCGTCTGGTCGGCCGAGCCGTATCTGAGCCGGGACCGAATATGGTCAACCTGGTCAATCTCGAGACGGTCAGCAAGGCATATGGCCCTCTCGTCCTGCTCGACAGTGTGGGCATCGGAGTCGCGGCAGGTGAGCGCATAGGCGTCGTGGGCCGTAACGGCAGCGGCAAAACGACACTGGTGTCGGTGCTCGCGAGAGCCGCAGAACCCGATTCGGGCCGGGTCACCCACGCGCGCGGCTTGACAGCTGGGTTCCTGCCGCAAGACGACCGCGTGGTTGGGACCGTGCGCGAACTGGTGCTCGGGTCGCGGCCCGACTACGACTGGGCCAGTGATGCCCGCGCGCGTGAGGTGATGTCGGCGCTGCTTCCCGGTGTCGCGCTGAACGCGCCCGTCAGTCGGCTGTCCGGGGGCGAGCGCCGGAGGGCGGCGCTTGCCCGGCTGCTTGTCGCCGACCTGGACATGCTTGTGCTCGACGAGCCCACCAACCACCTCGACCTTGAGGCGATCAACTGGCTCGCTGATCACCTGCGTAAACGCGGTGTCGCCGTGGTGATCGTGACGCACGACAGGTGGCTGCTCGACGCGGTGTGCGATCAGATCTGGGAGGTTGCCCAGGGCGGTGTGCACAAGTACGACGGTGGCTACTCAGCGTATGTTCTGGCGAAGGCAGAGCGGGAGCGCGTGGAAGCGGCGGCGCAGCGTCGGCGGCGTAATCTACTGCGAAAGGAGCTCGCCTGGCTTCGCCGCGGCCCGCCCGCGCGGACCTCCAAACCTAAGTTCCGCATCGAGGCCGCGGCCGAACTGGTCGCCGACGAGCCACCGCCGCGTGACACGGTGGAGTTGACGCGGCTCGCGACAGCACGGCTCGGCCGGACCGTGGCCGACCTGAAGAACGTTACTGTCCAGGCTGGCGGCCATACGGTGCTTGATCATGTGAGCTGGCAGCTTGGTCCGGGCGATCGCGTCGGAGTTGTGGGTGCTAACGGAAGCGGCAAGACCACACTGCTGCGACTGCTCGACGGGACGCTGCCCGGCGGGACGCTGCCCGGTGCCGCGCCGTCGCGTGCCGCACCGTCAACTGGAGAGGAGATGCCGCGCAAGGGCGACGGGATGCGGGTGACGGGACGTGTCACGCGGGGCAAGACCGTCAGGATCGGTCATCTTTCCCAGGAACTTGCAGAGCTGAGTCCGTCGTTGCGGGTGATCGAAGCGGTGGAGGAAGTGCGTCGCCAGGCCCGGGTTGGGAGACGGGAGTTGTCCGCAGGCCAGCTGCTTGACCGGCTCGGCTTCGCCGGCGGACGCCAGCAAACCGTGGTCTCCGCGCTTTCCGGCGGTGAGCGGCGCAGGCTGCAATTGCTGCGGCTGCTTATGGACGAACCGAATGTCCTCCTGCTCGACGAGCCCACCAACGATCTCGATGTGGAGACCCTCACTGAGCTGGAGGATCTCCTCGATGATTGGCCTGGCTCGCTGGTGGTGGTCAGTCACGACCGTTACTTCCTTGAGCGCGTCACTGACCACGTGCTGGCCTTGCCCGGCGATGGCAGCCTCGCCTTTCTCGGCGGTGGCGTGGACGAGTACCTGGCCATGCTAGGGGCCCGCGCCGCAGGGGCACCGTCGGCGATGTCGGTGCGCTCCGATAAGGAACGGCACGCGCCGGTAGGCGCCGCGGGCAAAGAGCGCACGGCCCGCAAGGAGTTGCAGCGGCTGGATCGCCGCCTCGAGCGGCTCAATGCCGAGGAAGCCGAGCTGGCAGCATCGATCGGCGAGCACGCAAGCGACTACAAGAAGCTGCTTGAGGTTGGCGACCGGCTCCGTTCGGTTCAGCGCGAGAAATCGGAGATCGAGGACCGTTGGCTCGCTCTCGCCGAAGAGATTCACGACTAGGCCGCGCACGGGTGGTCGCCACGCGCGCCGCCGGGTCGTTGCAGCTGAAGCTTGTACGGTCGGTCGGCGCTGCCTGCACGGCGGTACTCCAATGCCGCCCGCGGCGCAGGCGACAACGGCCAGCACTTTATTTACCCAGCGACTCGACGGTTCCGGCTAGCGGTTCCGGCTAGCGGTTGCGGCTTTGTACGCCAGGATGTTGTTACTGGCGGGTATTTCGGGGGTCGGCGCAGCACTCTGGAGTACAAAGACCTCGTAGCGGGGCCTCGGTGCCACCGGACGGGTGACCTTGACCTGGCCGGAACAGCCACAGCCAAGCCCCATGAACCCCAGCTTCACCGGGGGCTTCACGTGTCACAATCCAGGTGGTGCGGGTCAGCGGCGTGCGGCCACTTGGGCGTCGAAAGGTGCGAGAACGCAGCGAAGCAGGGAAGCGAGTTCGTGTTGCTGCGGTTCGGTCAAGCAGCTCAGCATGCCACGTTCCCGGCTGAGCAGATCGGCTAGGGCATCGTCGACCCGCTCCAGTCCCTTGTCGGTGAGCGAGACGCGTACGCCGCGTTTGTCGTCAGGGTCAGGGCTGCGGCGGACAAGGCCGGATTCTTCGAGCCGGTCGATCCGGTTGGTCATAGTGCCCGAGGTGACCATCGTGGCCTTGAGCAGGTTGCCAGGACTGAGCCGGTACGGCGAACCTTGGCGGCGCAAGCAGGAGAGCACGTCGAGAGAGGTTTTGCTCAGAATTCGCCTTGACATCAAGACAATGGGGGAGACAGGCAATGTGGGATCCGGCGCAGTACCGCCGCTACTCGGACGAGCGTTCGCGGCCATTCTTCGAGCTACTCGCTCGGGTAAGCGCTGCATCCCCTCGCTATGTAGTGGACCTCGGCTGCGGGTCCGGGAACCTCACCGCGGCGCTCGCGGAGCGATGGCCCTCGGCCGAGGTCGTTGGCTTGGACAGCTCGGCCGAGATGATCAATTCGGCCCGAGCGACGCTTCCTCTGCCTACGGGACTGCTGAGCTTTCACCTCGGCGACGTGCGGGAATTCATGCCTGCGCGCCCACCCGATGTGATCGTCTGCAATGCGGTGCTTCAGTGGGTCGCGTCGCACGATGATCTGCTATCCCGGTGGGCCACGATGCTAGCTCCCGGTGGGTGGCTCGCCATTCAGGTGCCAGGAAACATGGACCAGCCGAGCCATCGAATCCTGCGCGATCTCGGCGAGTCCGCACGCTGGCGAGAGGAGCTAGCCGGTGTCGCTCTCACCCGCCAGGCTCACGACCCCCGCGACTACCTTGCGCTGCTCGCGGACGCTGGATGCGAGGTTGACGCCTGGGAGACCACATATCTGCACGTTCTGCACGGCGATGACCCGGTACTTGAGTGGTACAAGGGCTCCGGACTCCGGCCTGTCATTGCCGCTCTTCAACCCGATCAATGCGCGGAATTCCTTTCCGAGTGCGCGACCCGGCTGCGCTCCGCCTACCCAGCCCAGGACTACGGCACGGTGCTCCCGTTTCGCCGCGTCTTCGCGGTGGCCCACAAGCCCGGCGGTTAGGCCGCCCCGGTGTCATCAGCCACAGCAGGAGTGACCGGTGCGGCCGTCGTACGCCAGGTCGTCGCGCGGGAGCGCGACTCCTTTTCCTTTAGCTGGCGGTGCCGGTCGCCTTCCGCGGACAAGCGTGGCCGGGTGTCAAGCCCAGATAGCCCGTGCCACGCGAGGTTCACCAGGTGCGCGGCGACCTCGTCAAGCTTCGGTTTGCGCGCGTCCAGCCACCACTGGCCGGTCAAGGCAACCATGCCGACCAGCATCTGCGCGTACATGGGTGCCAGTTTCGGATCGTAGCCACGCAGCTTGAACTCGGCGCCGAGGATGTGTTCCACCTGGCTGGCAATGTCGCTGAGCAGGCTGGCGAATGTGCCTGTTCCTGAGGCGGCGTGTGAGTCTCGCACAAGAATGCGGAAGCCGTCGGCGCTGTCTTCGATGTACTCAAGGAACGCCATCGCGGCACCCTCGAGCTTCTGCCGGTAGTGACCGTCCGCGAGGGAATCGGTGACCATCCTGAGCAAGCGCTGCATTTCACGATCAACGACGACCGCGTACATGCCTTCCTTGCCGCCGAAGTGCTCGTAAACGACGGGTTTGGACACCCCTGCCTGTGTGGCGATCTCCTCGATCGAGGTGCCATCGAAACCGCGTTCGGCGAAAAGCCGTCGGCCGATGCCCAGTAACTGCTCTCTGCGCTCGGCCCCCGTCATCCGTTTTCTTCGTGATCTTTGTGAGTCGCTCACCGGTCAATCATCGGCGAACGCGCCACCCCCGGCGCGGCTTCGGGACGCCGCCGGGTCATCGAGCCGAGTCTGCGTCCCGCGGATCCTGTTTGCTTCGCAGTCAGCCGCGCAGGATCGGGCCAGCGGACGTCGTAGGCGAGCCCGAGTTTCTCCAGCGCCCAGATCAACCGGGCACCAGGGTCGATCTGGCCTTTAAGCGCGCCGTGGCGCGCACAGGTGGGGTCGGCGTGATGCAAGTTGTGCCAGGACTCGCCGAACGAAGCAATAGCCAGCCAGGCTACGTTGCGCGACTTGTCCCGCACTTCAAAGGATTCTTCGCCGAAGGTGTGGCAAACCGAGTTGATCGACCACGTCACATGATGAAGCGCTGCGACCCGGATCAGGCTCGCCCAGAAGAACGCGGTGAGTGCTCCCTTCCACGACATGGACCACCACCCGCCGATAGCTGCGGGGAGCAGCAGCGATACGGCGACAAGCGCGGGAAAAAACCGCGAGATCCGGCGCATGTCAGGGTCAGCGACCAGGTCTGGGCAGAATCGTTGCTGCGAGGTCCTATTGGGATTGAACATCCAGCCCATATGGGCGTAGAGGAGGCCCTTGGTGAGCGCCTTCCAGTCGTTACCGAAACGCCACGGCGAATGCGGATCGCCCTCGCGATCCGAGTACTTGTGGTGACGGCGGTGGTCGGCAACCCAGGTCAGCACCGGGCCTTCGATGGCGAGGCTGCCAGCGATGGCGAGCGCGATGCGCAGCGACCGCTTTGCCTTGAACGACCCGTGGGTGAAATAGCGGTGGAAACCGGCCGCGATCCCGAGGCCGGAGACGACGTAGAAGACCAGGCCGATGACGACGTCGTGCCAGCCGAGCCCGGAGCCCCACGCGAGTGGCACAGCGGCAAGCACGGCGAGGAAGGGCACGCCGACGAACAGGCCGACCAGCACGCGCTCTGTTGTGCTCGCGCCTTCAGGCTCGATTTCGGGCGGTGCCGTGCCGCGTGGGGGTGTGGGTTTGGGTTGCGGCGGGGGTGTGCCGCGGCGTGGGGGTGTGGGTTTGGGTGTGGCTTGCGGCGGGGCTGTGCCAGGGCTTGGCGATGGGGTTGCGGATTGCGCTAGGGCTGTGGCCTGGGGTGGGGATGTCGACATTGAGGACGCCGATGGTGGGGACGCGGTGCTCGGTGCGGCGCCAGGAGCGGCTTGCCGGGTGTCGAGGAGGACACTGCGGCCCCGAGGCGTGGGAGAGGTGGCTGTCATAGCACTCCATCCGTCACACATGCTTTGCGGCGTGAGCCCCCCGCTACCCAGATGTAGCTTACGTCACCGTAACCTACGTAGGCGTAGGTTGTACAAGGGATGCGCGGAGATTTCGCCAAGCTGTTGGTGGAGTCCCACCTGAGAGGGTTCGCCACCGTCTCACTATTTAAGACAACGAATGCGTTTAGTAGTGCATCGCGCGTCTCGGCACGCCGGACCGTCGCTGAGACGCCGCGCAACGGGGATGAGCACTCGGTAGGGTGAGGAGTCGAACCATGTCGAACCATCCCGGGTCGTCTAGCCTGGCAGGACATCAGGTTTTGGTCCTGAGAACCGAGGTTCGAATCCTCGCCCGGGAGCCCGTTGCCAGGTGCCGCGCGTCGCCAGGCGACCTGTGGGTATCCTGCGGGAGTCGGGTGCGTGAACCGGGCGACCGGCCGCTGCCCCGCGCCCGCCTGATCGTCGGCGCCATAGCCGAAGAGCCTTAGGGGAGTGAGCGTGAGCCGCCCGGCAGCCGTGATTGTCCTCGCCGCTGGCGAGGGCACGCGTATGAAGTCACAGCTACCCAAGGTTCTGCATGAGCTGTGCGGTCGCAGCATGCTCGGTCACGTGATCGCGATGGCCCGTGAGCTTGATCCACAGCGGCTCATCGTCGTTGTGGGTCACGGCCGCGATCTGGTCACCGGCCATCTCACCGAGCACGCGCCCGAGGTCGTCGCGGTCGTGCAGGAGCGAACCGGTGGCACAGGCCACGCGGTGCGCACGGTGATCGACGCTGTGGGCGTGATCGACGGCACCGTGCTCGTTACGTACGCAGACACCCCACTGCTTCGCGCCACGACACTGGCGGGCCTGGCCGACGAGCACGCACAAGCGGGTAACGCCGTCACGGTCCTCACGGCGCGGCTCCAGGATCCGACTGGTTACGGCCGCATCGTCAGGGACGCCAGTGGGGTTTTGACCGAGATCGTGGAGGAACGCGATGCCACGGCGGGGCAACGGGCCATAACGGAGATCAACTCAGGCGTTTACGCCTTCAACGGATCGTTGCTCGCCGACGCTGCCAAACGGGTATCGACGGCCAACGCCAAAGGTGAGGAGTACCTCACCGATGTCGTTGCGATTCTGCGCGGTGACGGGCACGCCGCAGGCACCATGCTCGCCACGGACGCGGCCGAGGTCGAGGGCGTCAATGATCGCGCGCAGCTGGCACGCGCGCGCAAACGCTACAACGAGCGGCTGATCACGCACTGGATGCTCGCTGGGGTGACGATCGTCGACCCCGCCACCACGTGGATCGACGTCGGTGTGACCCTCGAGCCCGACAGCGAGATCTGGCCAGGAACCCACCTAGCGGGACGCACTGCCGTTGGGGCAGGCGCGCGGATCGGACCGGACTGCGTCCTCACCGACACAACCGTGGCCGAAGAGGCCAGGGTGACACACGCGGTTTGTGAGTCCGCGCAGATCGGTCCCCGGGCCAGCGTCGGGCCGTTCGCCTACCTGCGGCCCGGAACCTGCCTCGGCCCTAGTGCCAAGGCCGGCAGCTATGTCGAGCTAAAGAACGCGGTTGTCGGTGAGGGCTCCAAGGTGCCGCACCTGTCATACGTCGGCGACGCCGAGATCGGAGAGCACTCCAACATCGGAGCTGCCACCGTGTTCGTCAACTATGACGGAGTCAACAAGAACAGGTCCACAGTCGGTGATCACGTACGAGTGGGCAGCGACACCATGGTTGTGGCACCTGTGCAGATCGGAGACGGTGCCTACACCGCCGCAGGCTCGGTCATCACGCAGGACGTCCCGCCTGGAGCGCTCGGGGTCGCACGCGCGAAGCAGCGAAACGTCCAGGGCTGGGTGGCGCGGCAACGGCCCGGCACACCAGCGGCACGTGCCGCCGAGGCGGCCGTACGCGGCGAGTCGGGGAGTGGCGGCGCCGGCCGTGACGACGCAGGGGATGGTGGCCGCGGCGAGTCGGGGGGCGGCGGCACCGGCCACGGCGAGGTGACCGGTGGTGGTACCGGCCGCGGGGACGTAGGGCGGACCGACGAGGAGACAGGAGCGTGACAGGTATCACCGCGACAGGCGCGAAGAGGCTGCTGTTGTTCTCCGGGCGCGCGTTCCCTGAGCTTGCCCGTGAGGTGGCGGGGTGCCTCGGCATCGAGCCAACACCGACCACGCTGCGTGACTTCTCCAATGGCGAGATTTTCGTCCGTTTCCTCGAGTCCGTGCGGGGATGCGACGCCTTCGTGCTGCAAAGCCACACGGCACCGATCAATCAGTCGATCATGGAACAGCTGATTATGGTGGACGCGCTCAAGCGGGCCTCCGCCAAACGGATCACTGTGGTCACGCCATTCTTTGGCTACGCACGCCAAGATAAGAAGCATCGCGGCAGGGAACCGATCTCTGCCAGGCTGATGGCCGACCTGTTCGCCAAGGCGGGCGCTGACCGGCTGATGGCCGTTGACCTGCATACGGCCCAGATTCAGGGCTTCTTCGATGGCCCCGTAGATCACCTGTTCGCGCTACCGATCCTTGCCTCCTACATCGAGGGCGAGATCGATCTCCGCCGCGCGGTCGTTGTGGCGCCCGACGCCGGGCGGGTCAGGGTATGTGAGCGGTGGACCGATCGGCTCGGCCTCCCGCTCGCCATTATCCACAAGCGGCGTGACCCGGACGTGCCCAACAACATCAAGGTTCATGAGGTGGTCGGCAAGGTCAGGGATCGCACCTGCGTCGTCGTCGACGACATGATCGACACGGGTGGCACGATCGTGAAGGCAGCCGACGCGTTGTTCGAGCAGGGCGCAGCGCGGGTCATCGCGACGGCGACGCATGGGGTGCTTTCGGGGTCTGCGGTGGATCAACTGAAGAACTCGAAGATCGACGAAGTCGTGATCACCAACACGTTGCCGATCTCGCACGACAATAGAATCGACAAACTCACCGTGCTCTCGATCGCGCCGCTGATCGCTCGAGCGATCACCGAGGTGTTCCGCGACGGTTCGGTGACCAGCCTGTTCGAGGGACAGAGCTAACCGCCAGCGTCGGGAACCGGCATCGAGTGGGCCGGGGCGTTGGCGGCCACCGGCATCGGGGAGGCCCACCATCGGAGAGGCCCACCGGCATCGGGAGGCCGCGCGGATTCCCCCGGCAGGGGTCCTTCCCGCCAATCCGCGCGGCCTCTGAGGTGACCGCGTTCCCTGTGCGGGAACCGCGGTCACCTGCCCACGAAGACCCGGGCGTCATCGAGACGGTCCCGCGGGGCGAATCGGCGGAACCGCGACCCGGATGCGTCCGGGTGCCGTGGACTGCGCCCCCGCGTGGCCGTCCGCTGCGGCTTGGTCCCGCCGCCCAGTCCCTGACCTCGGTGCCTGTCCCGCGTCCGTAGGTGCTGGTTATACGCTGAGCGCCGCTGTCGCCGTTGCTTTTGGTGCTGAGCTTGCCAGCGGGGTATTTCGTATCCGTTGCGTCACGATTTCCCGTTGAAATCGGCCTGTGTGATCACTGTCACCCCCGCCTCGCGTCGGCGGCGCGGGTCGTGAGCTGGTGCGCGGTAGCCGTTATGGGGCATATGTCTCACACGACGTTGCGTGATCCCCGCAGACCTTGATTGAGTCATGATTAAGTGGCGTGGTTCCCGCAATGGGGCGGGGCAGAAGACCCTACGAGCGCTGGGGCGGCATCGTGAGGTTTCGCATTCTCGGCCCGCTCGAAGTCTGGTCTGGCCAGAACTGGAGCGGCATCGGCGCGCCCAAGTGGCGTGCCCTGCTCGCTGCGTTGCTGCTCAGCTCCGGTCAGGTGGTTTCGACGGACCGCCTGATCGATGAGGTGTGGGGCGAGGATCCGCCCACCAGGGCGAGCAATGTGGTCGCAATCTACGTCTTGAGACTGCGCAGGCTCATCGGCGATCCCAACGGCCTGATTCTGGCGACTCGCCAGCCCGGCTACCAACTCCTGGTTGATCCCGGAGACCTTGATGCGCTGCGGTTCGCGGCACTGACGCGCGACGGCAGGCGAGCGCTTGCCGCCCGTGACGCGGAGCGTGCTTCCGCTGCGCTCACCGAGGCGCTCGGGCTATGGCGCGGACAGCCGCTCGCCGATGTCGAGCGTACCCCCCTGGTGAGCGCTGAGGCTGCACGCCTGGAGGAGTCCAGAATCGCCGCGATGGCGCTGTGGAGCGAGGCGGAGCTTACCTGCGGCAGAGGTTCGGCAATCGTGACGGACTTGCAGCGCCTGACGGCCGATTATCCGCTTCACGAGGACCTGTGGGCGCTGCTGATGCGCTCACTTCACGCGGCGGGTCGTCAGGCCGAGGCGCTGGCGACCTACGCGCAGGCCCGCGGCACGATTGCCGATCAGCTCGGCGTGGATCCCGGCGCCGAACTGCAGCGGCTTCACCTGCAACTTCTCACGGCCGACACCCGTCCCGGCCGGCCCGACGGTAGGCCGGGGTCTTCGGGTCAGATGGCGGCGGGGACCGCGACATCGCGTGCCGCGCACGCGGCGCCTCCGCCATCGTCGGCGGCCCCGCCGCCACGCTCAACAACTGATCGCGCGGACGCGCGACAGGACCAGGCGGCGCCCTCGCAGCTTCCTGCCGACATCCCGGATTTCACCGGTCGCGCCGAGCACGTCAAGCATTTGTGCGATCTGCTCTCGCAGACCGGTGACCACAATGACCGCTCCGGTGCAGTCACTGTGGCGTTGGTGATCGGCACCGGCGGCCTTGGCAAGACCACCCTGGCCGTGCATGCCGCCCACCGGCTGCGGGCAAGGTTTCCCGATGGGCAGCTTTATGTGAGCCTGCTCGGCGCGAGCAGCCCGCCAGTCGCGCCGACCGAAGTGCTCGCCAGGTTTCTCCGTGAGCTTGGCGTGGACGGCGCGCGGGTTCCCGTCACCGAGGACGAGCGCGCCGCGCTGTACCGCACCCGGCTGGCGGGACGGCGAGTTCTCGTCGTGCTCGACGATGCGCGCGACGCGGCGCAGGTACGGCCGCTGCTGCCCGGCAGCGCGACGTGCGGTGTGCTCGTAACAAGCCGCAACCACTTGCCAGATCTTGCTGGCGCACGGCTCGTCGACCTCGATGTGCTCAACGCCGAGGAATCCCGTGCCCTCCTGGTCGGCATCGTCGGCGCCGCGCGGCTGGAAGCGGAGCCCGTGCCCACGGCGCAGGTGCTTGCCGCGTGCGCGGGCCTGCCGCTTGCCATCCGGATCGCAGGCGCCCGCCTCGCGGCGCGGGTCGGCTGGACAATCCAGACGCTGGCTCGTCGGCTGGCCAACGAACGGTACAGGATCGACGAGTTCAAAGTGGGCGACCTGGCTGTCCGCGCGTGCTTTCAGGTCAGCTTCGGCAGCCTGCCGAAAGGCGGCGAAGGCAAGGTCGATCCCGCTCGGGCGTTCCGCCTGCTCGGCCTGTGGCAGGGGCCGTCCATCAGCCTTCCGGCCGCGGCGGCGCTGCTCGGCGAGCCCGAGGCTGAGGTGGCCGACGCACTTGAGGTTCTGCTTGATGCGCATCTGCTGCAATCACAGGCTGCCGACCGCTATCGCTTCCATGACTTGCTGCGTGTCTATGCGGCTGAGCTTGCCGAAGCCGGGGAGACGCAGCGGGACTGCGATGCCGCGGTGCTGCGGCTCCTCACGTGGTACGTGTACACGGCAGAAACCGCAGCCCGGGTGATCTCTCCACAGCACGCCCGGGTGCCGCTCGGGCCCACCGGATGGGCAGTACACCCGCTGTCGTTTGGCTCGCTGGAGGAGGCGCTCGCCTGGTGCGAGAGCGAGCGTGCCGGTCTGGTGTCCGCGACGCGACGGGCCGCTGAGTCCGGACTTCATCATCTCGCATGGAAGCTTCCTGCCGCCGCGATGAGCTTCTTCTTCCGGCGCAGCCACTGGGCGGAGTGGGTGGCGACGCACCAGATCGGACTCGAGAGCGCGCGGAAGTTGGGTGATCGGCTCGCCGAGGCGTGGATGCTCAACAACCTTGGCATGGCCTTCGGTGAGCAGCGGATGGAGGGGGCTGTCGGCTGTTTCGAGCGATCACTGGCCATCTATCGCGAGATCGGCGATGTTCCCGGCGAAACGCGGGCCGCCAACAACGTCGCGAAGGTCTATGTTGAACTTCGCAGATTTGGCGATGCGCTCGACGCCGCGCAGCGGTCGCTGGCTATACAGCGACTGGCGGGGAACCGCTATGGCGAGGGAGTTGCGCTCGGAAACCTGGGTGACGCCTCCCGGGAGCTAGGCCGTTTCGATGAGGCCATTGATTATCTCCAGCAGGCTCTGGTCATCTTTCGAGAGCTCAGTGATCAGCATGCCGAAGCCGACGCGCTCAGCGACCTCGGTGGCGTGTTCCTCGGCTTGGACCGGGTCGAAGATGCGCTTAGCTGCCTGCGCGATTCGCTGGCAATCTGGCGTGCGATCGACGAGCGGCACGGCGAGGCAGCGACGCTCAAACGCCTCGGCCTCGCGTGGCGACACGCCGCAAGCCCGGAGTTGGCGCGGGAGTCGCTGTCGGAGGCCCTTCGCATATTCGAGGCGCTCGGTGACCATGCGCAGGCAGCGGAGAGCCGAACGTGGCTCGAGGCACTTTCCGAAGGCGTGCGCTGAGCGCCGGAAGGCACCGGCCGGACAACGGCCGTTCTTCCGCTGTTTGGCAGAAATTTCCCATGCTGAACCGGTACGGTCTGTAATGGATCAGGTCGATCCGAGTTTCGGGGTTTCGGGGTACGGAGGGAAATCATGGGGGATTCAGCGCCCACCAACCAGCCGCCAATTGATGACGAAGAAGCAAAGGCAGACGAAGAGGCAAAGGCAGACGAAGAGGCAAAGGCAGACGTCCAGCCCGACACCGAAGTCGCGCCGAAGCCGGGCGAGAAGCCCAGCGCGCCACCGCCCGAGCGCAAGGAAGGTCTTGAACCGGACAGCACGTGGCACGGCTAGCGGCTAAACGACGGCTTGGTAGCAGAGGGTAGCGAAAGGCTAGCCGTCGGCGGAAGCTGGCGGCTAGCTCGTTGGGTGCTGCCCGACCGGGCGACACCCAACGGGGTGCCAAACCACAGGGTCGGCCCGCTGGCCGCGGTGTGTTCAGCCGCAGTGTCTCGGCTACAGTGTGTCGGCTACACTGCGAGACTGCGGCGCGGGAAGCCGCGGTTTATCCACGTCGCCTGCTGAGCCACCAGCTTGAGGAGCTTTCACCGTGCCCGAGGTACGCATCGCCGCTGAGCCGCGCAATGAATTCGGCAAGGGTGCGGCCCGCCGCACCCGTCGTGCGGGCAAGGTGCCTGCCGTCCTGTATGGCCATGGGACCGATCCGCGGCACCTCGCGCTTCCCGGCCATGAGCTGATGCTCGCGCTCAAGACGCCGAACGTGCTGATCCGCCTCGATGGTCTTCCTGGTGGCGCTGAGCTCGCGCTTCCAAAGGCCGTGCAGCGTGACCCACTCAAGGGATTCCTCGAGCACGTGGACTTGCTGATCGTCGCGCGTGGCGAGAAGGTCACCGTCGAGGTGCCGGTCCACATCAGTGGTGAAATTCTCCCCGGCGGTCTTCTCGATCAGCAGCTCGTGCAGATCCCCATCGAGGCGGAGGCCACCAGAATTCCGCAGGCCGTCGAGGTGGATTTGACCGGCATGGACGTCGGTGCCTCGGTACACGCCGGTGACCTGAAGCTCCCGCGCGGATCGACGCTCGCCACCGACCCTGACATGCTTGTCCTGCATGTGATAGCCGCGCCGACAGCGGAGCAGATGGAGGCCGAGATCGGCGTTCCCGCTGCCGCTGCGCCCGCCGAGCCGTCCGAGGTGCCCGAAGAGCCCGAGCCGGACACCGAGGAGTCGGGCTGACGGCGATCGCTGGTGCCTGTTTGAGGCACTGACGGCGACCGCCAGTCATGCCTGATGACCACTGGCTCATTGTCGGGCTTGGTAACCCCGGACCTGAGTACTCGGCCAACAGGCACAACGTGGGCGTCATGGTCGCAGAGGTGCTCGCGGCGCGGATCGGCGTAAACTTCAAACGCCATCGCGCCCGGGCCGACGTCGCTGAGGGCAGGCTGGCTGGGTTGCGGGCAACTGTCGCCAAACCTCGCGCATTCATGAACCTCTCCGGCGGCCCCGTGGCAGCGCTGCGCGACTTCTACAAGATCTCACCGGACCGGATCGCCGTCGTGCATGACGAACTCGACATTCCGTTCGGGACGCTGCGGGTCAGGCTGAACGGTGGAGACGGCGGGCACAACGGCCTTCGCTCGGTGACCAGCGCCCTCGGCACGAGCGACTACAACCGGGTACGGTTCGGCATCGGCAGGCCGCCAGGACGGACGGATCCGGCGTCCTTCGTGTTGCGGGATTTCTCCCCGGCAGAGCGCCGTGAGTTGCCGTCGCTCATCGAGCTTGCGGCCGACGCAATCGAGACACTGGTACGGGATGGTCTCATCGCGGCGCAAAACATCTTCAACACCCGGTGAGCGTCGGCCAACTCATCTAGGATTGCGGGTCGTCCCCGACGAGTGGACACATGGCGCCAACCGGTCGATTTAGGTGTGCGTCAAGCTTCACGGGGCACCAGCAGTTTTTTGTCATCGTGACGTGGGTCCAGGGCAAGAGGGCGGTCGAGTGTGGTAGTTCGCGGCACCGTCGCGCAGCCTGGCGAGTGGGAGCAGGCGCGGCCAACGGCTGGGCGAACCGCGCCGGAGGCCGCGCAGACCGCCGCCGCGCAGACCGTCGCCGCGCGGACTGCGCCGAACACCGCGCAGACCGCGCCGGAGGCCGCCCACGCCGCCGCGAAGGCCGAGCCCGACACGCCGCCGACCAGCCTTGAGGCGCCTCCAGCTGGCCCGGGTGCGCCAAAGATCAGCCGCGAGGCTCCGCCGGCCGGACCTGAGGTGCCGCGGGCCGACCCCGTTGATATGGCCGCAGGTACCGAGTGGACCGCACGGTATCTGCGCACCGTGGCCGCCGCGGACGTCCTTTGCACGCTCGCCGCGGGCCTGCTTGCCCTGCTGGTCCGGTTTGACCGCTATCAGCACCTGCCGCCCGATTACCTGATCATCAGCATCGGCCTGCCGGTGCTGTGGCTGACCGCCCTCGCCTTGTCCGGCGCCTACAATGCGCGCGTCTTCGGGGTCGGATCGGACGAGTTCCGCCGGGTCCTGAACGCTGCCCTGAGCCTCACCGCGGCGGTCGCGGTGATCTCCTACGCGACGAAGACGGAGCTCGCCCGCGGTTATGTGCTGATCGCGCTACCGAGTGCCACTGTTTTCGACCTGCTGGTCCGCTATCTGCTCCGCAAGCGGCTGCACCGGATGCGCGGCGCCGGGTTGTGCATGCGCCGGACCATCGCCGTCGGTCACCGCGACGCCGCGAACAACGTGATCACCGAGTTCCGCCGTGACCACTATCACGGCCTGAAGATCGTCGGCGTATGCCTGCCGGACGGGCGGCTCACCTGCCAAGAGGTCGCGGGCGTGACCGTGTTTGGCAACCTCGGTGACGTGCCGCTCGCCGTGCAGCAGTCCGGCGCGGACACGGTGGCGGTGCTCGCCTGCCCGGAAATGGACGGCATCCGGCTGCGTCGGCTTGCCTGGGAGCTTGAGAAGACGGGGACGGATCTATGCGTCGCACCCGCGCTGCTTGACGTCGCTGGGCCGCGGACGACGATCAGGCCCGTGGCGGGCATGCCTTTGCTGCACGTTGATCACCCAGAACTCGCGGGCGCCCGTCAGGTCTTGAAGGCGCTGTTCGACAAGGTCGCCGCGGCGGTGGCTCTGTTGCTGCTTGCTCCGTTGCTCGCGGTGATCGCCATCCTGATCAAGTCGCGCGACGGCGGGCCCGCACTGTTCCGCCAGACCAGGGTGGGCAAGCACGGCCGGGTGTTCACCGTCTATAAGTTCCGCACCATGGTGCTCGACGCGGAGGAGCGCAAGCCGCAGCTCGCCGCCCACAATGAGCTCGACGGTGTGCTGTTCAAGATTCGCCGCGATCCGCGCATCACCAGGACAGGCACCTGGCTGCGCCGCTACTCGCTGGACGAGCTGCCCCAGCTCGTGAACGTGCTGATCGGCGATATGTCGCTGGTCGGGCCGCGCCCGCCGCTGCCGGAGGAGGCGGCCAAGTTCGGTGACTACGTGCGGCGTCGGCTGGCGGTGAAGCCTGGTCTGACCGGACTCTGGCAGGTGAACGGCCGATCCGATCTGTCCTGGGAGGAATCAGTTCGGCTCGATCTGCGCTATGTCGAGAACTGGTCGTTCGCGCTCGACCTGCAAATTCTCTGGAAGACCTGGTCTGCGGTTTTCCGCGGATCGGGCGCCTACTAGCGTGGAGCCGGCGGCGCCGCGTCCGGTTCGGCTTACGGCGGTGGTCGGCCGCGCACGCGACCAGGTCCAGGGTCGCCTAACGCCTGCGAAAGGGCTTGTTTGATGATGGGTGACGACGACCGCCTGGCGCACGATCTGGCGACCGAGGCCGGGCAGCGCCTGCTTTACCTTCGCCGCCGTAACGGGTTCGGCGATGCGGCGGCGTTGCGGTCGGCAGGGGACCGGCTTTCTCATGAATACCTAACGGCTGCGCTGGCGAGCCACCGACCTTCCGACGCCGTGCTCTCCGAGGAGGGCAAGGACAACCCGGCCCGGCTTGCCGCGAGCCGGGTCTGGATTGTGGATCCGCTCGACGGAACACGAGAGTTCGGTGAGGCGGGGCGGACCGACTGGGCCGTGCATGTGGCGCTCTGGCAGCGCGTCGACCTTGCGACCTGGCCAGGCGACGCGCCCGGCGAGCCGATGCCCGCGGGCTGGCGCGGTCAGCTCGCCGCGGGCGCGGTCGCGCTGCCTGCGGACGGCCAGACGTTCAGCACGCTGCGGACAGGCTCGGCCGGCGCTTTCGCGGACCGGTCGGGCTCCGCTTTCGCGGACCGGTCGGGCTCCGCCGGTGCCTTCGCGGACCGGAGAGGCTCGGTACCCGCTTCCGCGGACCGGAGAGGCTCGGTGCCCAATTCCGCGGAACGGAGAGGCTCGGCGGCCGCTTCCGAGGAGCCGACGGGCTCGGCCCCCGCCTCCGCGCGACACCGGTGGCCCACCGGTGTCGCTATGGGACCATCGGTGGCCCACCGGCGTTCCGATGAAGCCGATGGCGAGGCGAAAGTGCGGCTGGTCGTCAGCCGCACCAGGCCGCCCGTGTTCGTCCGTGGGCTCGCCGCCGAGATCGGGGCCGACCTGATACCGCTCGGTTCGGCGGGCGCCAAGATCATTTCAGTGTTGACGGGCGCTGCCGACGCCTACGTCCACGCGGGTGGACAGTACGAGTGGGACTCTGCGGCGCCCGTGGCGGTCGCGCAGGCGGCGGGCCTGCACGCATCGCGCATTGATGGGCGTCCGCTCGCATACAACCAGCCCGACCCACGACTGCCGGATATCCTGGTCTGCCGGCTGGCTATCGCCGACATGCTGCTAGCGGCGATCGGCCGCGCGCGCATCGCGGAAGACAGCCAGCCGTAGGCACACCTTGGCGTTGACCCAGTGGGACCGACTGCGAGACGAGAAGCGACCCTGCGACAGAACCAGCCTGGTGAACCGATGATGACTGCTCTTCGCCACGACTACCGGCTCTCACAGCTCGACGTCCTTGAGGCCGAGTCCATCCATGTGATGCGCGAGGTTGCCGCCGAATTCGAGCGGCCGGTGCTGCTGTTCTCCGGCGGCAAAGATTCCGTCGTCGTGCTGCGGCTTGCGGCGAAGGCCTTCTGGCCGGCCCGGATCCCCTTTCCCGTCATGCACGTGGACACCAGCCACAACTTCGATGAAGTGATCGACTTCCGTGACCGCCAGGTGGCCGAGCTCGGAGTGCGGCTGATCGTTGCGTCCGTGCAAGATTCCATCGATTCAGGCCGGGTGACGGAGGAGCAGGGCCGCTGGGCAAGCCGGAACCGGCTGCAGACCGTCACATTGCTCGACGCGATCGAGGAGCACCGCTTTGACGCGGTCTTCGGCGGCGCCCGCAGGGACGAGGAGAAGGCGCGGGCCAAGGAACGGGTGTTCTCCTTCCGTGACGAGTTCGGCCAATGGGATCCGAAGAACCAGCGCCCGGAGCTTTGGAGCATCTACAACACCCGCATCAGGCCCGCGGAGCATATCCGCGTGTTCCCGCTGTCCAATTGGACCGAGCTCGACGTGTGGGCCTACATCGGCCGGGAGAACTTGGCGCTTCCGCCGATCTACTTCGCGCATGACCGGCGTGTCTTTGAACGCGACGGCGTCCTGCTCGCCGACAGCCCCTATGTGGACCGCGGCACGGACGAGCAGGTATTCGAGACGACCGTTCGCTACCGCACCGTGGGCGACATGACCTGCACCGGCGCGGTTAAGTCGACCGCGACCACCGTGGCTGAAGTCATCGAGGAGATCGCGGTGACCCGGATCACCGAGCGGGGGCAGACCCGAGCCGACGACCGAACGTCAGAGGCCGCCATGGAGGACCGCAAGCGGGAGGGTTACTTCTAGATGGACATCCTGCGGTTCGCCACAGCAGGCTCGGTAGACGACGGAAAGTCAACCCTCATTGGGCGGCTGCTCTACGACTCGAAGGCGATCTTCGAGGACCAGCTCGACGCCGTCGAGCGGACGAGCCGCGACCGCGGCGAGGATTACACCAACCTCGCGCTGCTCACCGACGGTTTGCGGGCCGAGCGCGAGCAGGGCATCACGATCGACGTGGCGTACCGCTACTTCGCCACCCCGCAGCGCAAGTTCATCATCGCGGACACGCCGGGCCATATTCAGTACACCCGCAACATGGTCACCGGCGCCTCGACCGCGGACCTGGCGGTGGTGCTTGTTGATGCGCGCAAAGGGCTGACCGAGCAGAGCAGACGCCACGCCTTTCTCACCACACTGCTCCGTGTGCCTCACCTAGTCCTCGCGGTGAACAAGATGGATCTTGTCGGCTATGAGGCGGCAGCGTTTGACGAGATAAAGGCCGAGTTCGTTTCCTTCGCGGCAAAGCTGGAGATCGGTGACCTCACCTTTGTCCCGGTCTCCGCGCTGCACGGCGACAACGTCGTGCAGCGGTCGGTGAACATGCCCTGGTACGACGGGCCATCGCTGCTGCACCATCTGGAGAACGTACACATAGCTTCCGACCGGAACCTGATCGACGTGCGGTTTCCCGTCCAGTACGTGATCCGGCCGCAGCAGGCCACCGACCCGGAGCTGCACGACTATCGCGGCTATGCCGGGCAGGTGGCGGGCGGGATTCTCAAGCCCGGTGACGAGGTCATGCATCTGCCGTCCGGGTTCACCACCACAATCACGCGGATCGATACCGCGGATGGCGCGGTGGATGAGGCCTACCCGCCAATGTCGGTGACGCTTGTGCTTGACGACGACATCGACATCTCGCGCGGTGACATGATTTGCCGGCCGCACAACCGGCCATCCACCGCCCAGGACATCGAGGCGATGGTCTGCTGGATGTCCACCGAGCGCGCGCTCGCCCCGCGCAGCCGTTTGGTGGTAAAGCACACCACACGGGTGACCAAGGCGATCGTGCGGGACCTTCAGTATCGGCTCGACGTGAACACGCTGCACCGCGACGAGGCGGCGGCTCAACTCGGGCTCAACGAGATCGGACGGGTCAGCCTGCGCGTTACCCAGCCGCTTTTCTGCGATCCCTACGCGCGCAACCGGTTCACCGGTGGAGTGATCCTCATCGATGAGTCCACCAACGCGACTCTGGGCGCAGGGATGATCACCGAAGCGCACTAAGGGTGGATGATCACCCCAAGCGCTAACAGTGTCGTAACTAAGCGCAGATAAGGCGGATTCGAGGTTTAGCGCGGTAATCCGGGGGACTAGTTTGGACGTGTTACCTTTAGGGCTCGGTCGGCTGGTTGAGCGGTGCCAAGGGGGGTTCGCCGCGGGCGGCGCGAGGCTTAGTCCCAGGGAGACAACCATGCGCTTTCTTCGAGCATCCCGGCGTAGCCGCAGCGTGACGATTCGGCGGCGCTTTGCCCTGGGAGGCGCGGCGAGCCTGGTCACCGGTGCGGCAGCCGTCATCCTCGCGGGCGCCGCGGTCCCGGCGGCCGCGGCCACCGGCCCGGTGTCGCCGACGCCCGCGAGCGGCACCCCGCAACTGACTGCCTACGACGGCGTCACCACCGACCAGGTCCGCCAGCTCGTGCAGTGCGGCAGCACGATGTACGCGGTCGGCACCTTCGCCACGATCAAGCGGGGCAGCACGACGTACACGCGTAACAACGTCTTCAGCTTCAGCGCAACGTCGCCCTACCAGGTCACCGCGTGGGATCCCAACGTCAACGGCATCGTCAACACGATCGGCCTCAGCTCTGACTGCACGACCGCCTACATCGGCGGCAAGTTCACCTCAGTGCACGGCACCGCGGCCACCAACATCGCCGCCATCGACACGACGACGGGCGTCGTCAACACGGGCTTCGCGCACAGCGCCAACGGCCAGGTCGAGACGATCGTTCGTTACGGGACCCACCTGCTGGTGGGAGGCTACTTCGGCACAATCAACGCAAGCAGCGCGCACAAATACATGGCGAGCCTGAATCCAACAACCGGCAAGGACGACGGCTTCGTTAACCTGAACATTTCGGGCAATTACCACTTCTGCAATTCTGCTGGCACAAAGTGCTCAGGAAGCAACGCGACCCGGGTGTATAACCAGCAGCTGAGCAACAGCGGCACCCTTGACCTTGTCGAGGGTGACTTCACCTCGGTCGGTGGCCAGAGCAGGCAGCAGATCTTCATGCTCGACTTGAGCGGCGCCACGGCGGCGGTCACGCCATGGACCTCGACGGAGTTCAGCGAGAACTGCTGGTACAGCGAGCCCTTCTATCTGCAGGCCGCGTCCTGGTCTCCGGACGACTCGACGGTCTACGTGGCAACCACCGGGTATCGCCCGTACAACCTGCCCGGTGGCTCCTACCCGCTGAGCGGACTCTGCGACGCGGCTGCCGCGTTTCCTGCCGCGCAGCAGGCGGTGAGCCATAAGTGGATCAACTACACCGGCTGCGACTCGCTCTACTCCACCGCCGCGGACGCGGGCGCCGCCTACTTCGGCGGCCACGAGCGATGGTCGCAGAACCCGAACGGCTGCGACTTCGCGGGCCCGGGCGCGATCTCCGCGCCGGGCATGGAGGGCCTGTCACCTGCCACAGGGGCGCTGCTGCGCAACGCCCAGGGCGGCTCGCTTTACACCAGGGGCCGCGGGCGCGGCGCGGACGACATGCTGGTCACAAACGCTGGGCTATGGATCGCAAGCGACAACTACAACAACGCCAACTACTGCGGCGGCGTCTCTGGCCACGCCGGCATCTGCCTGCTTCCATACCCCGCCTGACGGGTGGGACGTCATCGTAGCTTCGGCCTAAACGCCGGTGCAGCCACCGGAATTTGAGGAGGGACGATGCGAGCGACTCATCGTAGTCGCCAGGGACTACGTAGAGTAGTCAGTGTTATCGCTGGCGCGTTTACGGTGATCGCGGCGGTCGCCGCGGCGCCCGCCGCGATCACCGTAAACGCGGGCACCGCGCTCGCCGCGACCGGGCGGGTGTCCGCCAAGCCGGCGAGCGGCACCCCGCAGCTCGCCCCCACGGGGACCACCGAGCAGGTGCGGCAAATAAAGCAGTGCGGCGGCAACATGTACGCGGTTGGCAGCTTCACCTCGATCAAGTGGGGCGGTGCCACCTACGCGCGGAACAACGCCTTCAGCTTCAGCGCCACCGCGCCGTACCGGGTCACATCGTGGAATCCCAACGTTAACGGCAAGGTCAACTCGATCGCGTTCAAAGACTCCAGTTGCTCGACCGCGTACCTGGGTGGCAACTTCAGCTCCGTTCACGGCACCAAGGTGACCGACCTCGTCGCGGTCAGCCCATCCACGGGCGCGGTCGTGTCCGGCTTCGGGCACACCACCAATGGCCAGGTGGAGACGCTGCTCGTGAATGGCGGGCACCTGCTGGTCGGCGGCTACTTCACCTATATCAACGGCACCGTCCGCGACTACATGGCGAGCGTGAGCCCGACCACAGGCAAGGACGATGGCTTCCTGCACCTGCATATCTCGGGTAACTACCACTTCTGCAGCGCCACCCGATGCACGGCCAGCAACCCGACGCGGGTCTACAACCAGCAGCGCAGCCACGGCGGCACCCTCGACCTGGTGGAAGGTGATTTCACCAGCGTCGGCGGCGCGAGCCGGCAGCAGATCTTCATGCTCAACCTTTCCACCGGGACGATCACCTCATGGACCTCGGCCGAGTTCAGCCAGGCGTGCTGGTTCACCGAGCCCTTCTACGTCCGGGAGGCGTCCTGGTCGCCCGATGACACGACGGTCTACATCGCGACCACGGGGTTCCATCCCTACGACAAGCCAGCAGGGTCTTACCCGCGGACCGGGCTATGTGACGCGGCTGCGGCGTTCTCTTCCGCGCATCAGGCGGTAAGCCACAGATGGATCAACTACACCGGCTGTGACTCGCTGTACTCCACCGCCGCGGACGCGGGCGCCGCCTACTTCGGCGGGCACGAGCGGTGGTCAGAAAATCCGGATGGCTGTGACTTCGCGGGTCCGGGCGCTATCGCTGACACGGGCATGGAGGGCCTCGCAGTGACCACGGGGAAAGACCTGCGCAACCCCGACGGTACCCCGGTGTACAAGCGCGGTCGCGGGCTCGGCGCCGACGACATGCGCCTGACCAGCGCGGGCCTGTGGATCGCGAGCGACAACTTCAACAACGCCAACTACTGTGGTGGCGTGTCCGGCCACGCTGGTATTTGCTTCCTGCCCTATGGTTGATCCGCGCACTCGCGTCGTGGTCGCCACGGAGTAATGCCGGTGGAACCAACCACGGCCGCCACCACAGCGCAACGGGTCGTTTACATCGCTGGGCTGGGCCGCAGCGGTAGCACCCTGTTGGAGCGGTTGCTCGGCGAACTGCCGGGCGTCTGCGCCGTTGGAGAGGTCGTCCACATGTGGCGGCGCAGCATCGTGGACGACGAACGCTGCGGCTGCGGCGAACCGTTCGCAGGGTGCGGGTTCTGGCGCGGCGTCGGCGAGGCCGCGTTCGGCGGCTGGGCAGCGGTGGACGTCGGCCGCGTCGCGCAACTGCGCGCCGCGGTCGACAGAAACAGGTTCGCGCCGCTACTGGCCGGACCCGCGCTGCCGCCACGGTTCCGGCGCGCTCTGGACGAATACGTCTGCTACTACCAGCGTGTCTACGCCGCCGTGAGCGCGGTGAGCGGCTGCGCGACGATCGTCGACTCGAGCAAACACCCGTCGCTGGCGTTCTGCCTGCGCTGGGCGCCTGGCCTTGACCTGCGTGTCGTGCACGTCGTACGGGACAGCCGTGCCGTCGCCCACTCCTGGACCAAACAGGTGGCTCGCCCTGACGCTCCGGCCGAGAGCTATATGCGAACCTTCTCGCCTGTTGCCTCGGCCACGCAGTGGAACGTGCAGAACGCGGCGCTGCATCTGCTGGCCCGGGTGGGAACGCCCACGATGCGGATCAGGTACGAGGACCTCGCATGCGCGCCAGCGGCGACCCTGCGCAGGATCGCCGCGTTCGCAGGCCTGCCCGCGGACGAGCCCGCGCTGCGGTTCCTCGGCGAAGACGCCGACGGTCCCTGGGCCGACCTGGCGCCCGCGCACACCACCTCGGGTAACAGGATGCGGTTCTACACCGGCCGGATCTCCATCCGCACGGACGAGGCGTGGCGGAGCGCCATGCCGATCGCGCAGCGCACGACGGTTTCCGCGCTCACGCTCGCCTTGCTCACCCGTTACGGCTATTTCCGCGCTCGCGCCTAAGCCGCACGCCCGAACCCCCCGCGCCCGCGCCCGCCTTGTACTCCAGAATGTCGTTACTGGCCGGTATTTCAGGGGCTGGGACAACGCTGTGGAGTACAAAGTGGTCGTAGCGGGCCTCGGCGGGCGTGACGGGCGGCTGGCGGCCGCGGGGTCTCGGGCGGCTGGCGGCCGGGTCTCGCGCGGTCTCGAGCCGCTACAGTCCGCGGCCTCTCTTGTGCAGCCACCGCACCACGGCGTCGGGGTTCACCAGGCCGGACATGACCGCAAGCGCGATGTAGGGTCGAAGCTCGCTTGGCCGGGCGCGGACTGTCCGCCAGATCCAGCGCGACGCCATGGCCCGGTTACCGCTCGCTGCCGCGGCGAACGCGATCTGCCCAGCGATGCGGGCGTAACCGGCCGGCACGGTCCGAAATTCCGGATAACGGTCGAGCAGCCACGGAAGAGCCTGCGCGACGACAGGCCAACGGCCGTACATGGCTCGTCGCTGTGTGTGCCAGAGCACATGAACCAACGGCTGCGGAACGTTTACCACCGGGCTGTGCCGAGCCACGCGCAACAGCAGCTCATAGTCTTCAGCCCGGCTTCCCGGGATCTCCTCGCTGACCAGTCCGACACCGTCGAGCAGCGCGGACCGCCGCGCAAGGAAGCTTGACACGTGCAGCGCCATGAGCCGGGAGCGGAGCAGCTCGCCGAAGGTGACCGTCGTGCCGTGATGCACGCGAGTGGCGACCGTGTCGCCGTACTCCAGGGTGATGCCACAGCAGGCCAGCACGGCCGCCGGCGCCGCGGCGAGCGCCGACGCCTGAGCTGCAAGCTTGCCTGGCAGCCAGCGGTCGTCGTCATCGCAGAAGGCGACGAGTTCCGTCTTGGCGGCAAGGATTCCTGTGTTTCGCGTGCCGGCCAGGCCAGGCGCCCGCTTGTTGTCAATTACGCGTGCGCCCCACGCCTGCGCCACGGCGCGCGTGCCCGCCCAGGTGTCGGTGTCCGCCCCCTCCGCCGCGTTCGGCGGCACGCCGGAGGCGGCCGCGTCGGGTGAGCGGCGGTCCAGCACCACAATGCACTCCACGGCGCCTGGGTAGTCCTGGGTGCCAATTCCCTGAAGCGTCTGTTCGAGCAGGTCGGCTCGCTCGCCGAGGGTCGGCACGACCACGGTGACAGATGGCCAGGGCTGCGAGTCCGCCGCGGCGTCAAGCCCCACGGTAGCGTCGAGCTGCTGCGGATCGTCTGCCACCCATTCCTCCCCATTGCCAGCGGCGACGCCTGTCCAGGCTCATCCGTCGGCCCTGCGAAACGGCCGATGGGTCACCTTAGCCCAGATCGGGTGATCGCATACACAAACAATCGGGCTAGTCTCTGGCAATCCGGGAGGATCAGCGGCCAAGCGCCGGTAGCGTCTCGAAATCAGGAGGAGCCATCCATGTCGCAGGCGAGCTGTGAGCCCGGCGGCGGGCGTGCCCAGCTTGCTGGCCTGGACTTCGACCGCCTCACCGAGTCACAGGTCGTCGAGCACATAATCGAGGCAGGCAGCCGTGGCCGCGGCGGGTCGGTCGTCACCCCGAATATCGACATCTGCCGCCTGGCTCGGCGCGACCCCGCCATGCACGCGCTGCTCGCCGATGCCTCGCTTGTCGTGCCGGACGGTGTGCCGTTGCTTTGGGCCGCGCGACTGCGCGGCGAGCCGCTGACGGAGCGGGTGGCTGGCTCGTCGCTGATCTTCTCGCTCACCGAAGCCGCGGCGCGGCATGGCCGGTCGATCTATCTGCTCGGCGGCCGGCCGGGTGTGCCCGAGCGCGCTGGCCGTGAGCTGCGGCGCCGTTACCCGGGCTTGAACGTCGCCGGCGCGGATGCTCCGCCCGTTGGATTCGACGCGACGCCGCAGGGCATCGGCGTCGTTCGCGGCAGGCTCACCTCGGCGGTGCCGGACATCGTGTACGTGGGCCTCGGGTTTCCCAAGCAGGAGCGCCTCATCGCCCGGCTGGCCCCGTCATTTCCGCGAGCGTGGTTCGTCGCCTGTGGCGCGGCGATCCCGATGGCCGCAGGCGCGCTTCCCCGCGCGCCGCGCTGGATGCAGCGGGCCGGCCTGGAATGGGCGTTCCGGCTGGCCAGGGAGCCGCGCCGGTTGTTCGCCAGATATGTGATCCACGACCTGCCGTTCGCGGTCGCGCTGCTTGCCTCGTGCGCCGCACAGCGCCTTCGGCTGCGTCAGGCTAGCCGGACAGGCTAGCCGGGCCGTTATCGCCGCCAGCTCGGCTGGTGGCCAAGCCAGGCCGCCAAACGTTCGTCGTAGGGCCGGAAATGCTCGTCGAGCGCGCCTCGCAGCGTTTGTGACATGGGCGCGCGCGGGCGCGCATTGTGCCGGTCAAACGCCGGGTAACCGCGGTGCGGCAAGGCCAGGAAGCTCAGCACCGCGTCGTAAACAGGCTCGGGGGTGGCGAAGAAGTCGCCGCTGTCGACGACGTGGACGCGGTCTCTGCCGAACAGCCGCTCCAGGTGAACAAGCTGTTCGATGTAGCGGCCGCGGGCGCGGTATCCGTGGTGCTGGTGGCTGAGGCTGACGTAGGACGGATCGGCGGTTATTCGCTCCGCCTCGCCCTCCAGGCGCGCTTCCTCCAGTTCCAGAGCCCGCTCGAAGGCCTCGGTCTCAAAGCCGCGGGCCAGTTCGTGCGCGTGCGCCGAGTACGCGCGCTCGACCGGGTCACGGACGAGCACGAGCAGCTTCACCCTGGGCAGGTCATGCGCGATCCTCGTGGCGGCCAGTGGGTGAAACATGTAGTAAGGACTGGACTCAAAGGTGAGCGGCGCCACACCCGAGGTCCGCGCGGCTCGCCGCGCCTGTGCCTTGAGCGGGAAGTGGCCCTGGTACCACGACAGGCCGTGGCCGTATCCCGTGTCAAAGTAGTGCACGCCCTTGTGCAGCACGGCCTTGAGCACCGCAGGGTGCTGGGTGAGCGCGCGGTACATGGATGTGGTGCCGCACCGCTGTGCGCCGACAATCAGCAAGCCGGGCAGCATGCGCGCACGGTAGGTGAGCGTGCCAGCGGTCACCGAGAGCGCGTGCGCCGCTCGCTTGATCGCGGGGGCCCGCTGGATGGCCGAGGTCACAGAAGAAAGCGCGGCTATGCCGTCCACCCTTTCGTCCACCTTCCCCGGCAGTCGCTCTCCCTGCCACCGCCGCGGCTCGTCGGCCGGATTTCCGCCCATGGGCGCGCCGCGCCCGCTCACAGGTGGCTCACGTGACTGGTGATCGCCGGGATGAGCCACGTCCCCGGCGAGCCACGGCGCGCGCCCGCCTGAGCTTGGCGGTCAACGAGGTAGCGGGTGGCCAGGTCTGACAGGTAAAGGATGGCGGTCAGCGGTGCCTGCACGCCACCCACACCGAACGGGGCGAGCAGCTGTGCCGCGTCAGCGGCACAGCTCGCGGCGGCGGTCGCCGGCGCACGGCGCCCGGGCGCGGATTCGGCGGCGAGCCAGTAGTGGAGCGCGTCGAATCCGAGCGGCGCGCCCTCGGCGAACCGTTCCCAGTCCCACACCAGCAGGCCCTGGCCGGTGCTCGCCATGTTCCATGGCGTCCAGTCGCCGTGCCAGGCGCCGTAGGTGATCGGCAGGTCTCCCGCTCGCGCCGCGACCGCGTCAAGTGCGCGCGACAACGTTGCATGTTCCGCGGATTCGTCGGCCGTGGCGAGCCGGGCTCGTAGCCGTTCCCAGTACGCCGAGCAAGCCAACGGGCCGGTGGCGAGCCCACCCACCGCAGCGACCTCCCGCATCGCCGCGGCAAGCCGCGCGGCGATGAGCCGACGTCGGCGCAGCCACACGGGCAGGGCGCTGAGCACAAGCACGTCCAAGCCACGCCAGCGTCCGTAGTGGAGCACACGGGGGACGGTGAGGCTAACAAGACCGGCCCGGTGGAGGCGGTCAAGCGCGTCCCGCTCGGCGCGGACCAGGGTTCGCGTGAGCGGGTTGACACCAACCTTGGCGTATCCGACCGGCGCGCCGCGAGGGCTGAGCAGTTGCAGGACCGGTTTGCGGTTGGCCCGCGCCGCGCCGAGGTGCAAGCTGATCTTGACCTCGCGGGCGAGCGCGGCGGCGAGGTACGACTCGATCGTGTCGGCGCCCTGCGGCACCCGCACCCGAAGCCGATCACGGAACACCGCGCCGCCCAGACCGCTGGCGAGCGCCACCCCGAGCACCCGCGTCGCCAGCCAGGTCGCTCGTGACGCTGGTTCGCCATAGCGGCGCACCGCGGCGCCTGCGGGCCGCGGCGCGCTGGGTACCACAAGCCGTGGCTCGCCCGCGCCGGGGAGCAGGATGAACTCGCTGACCTGGCTGCCCGCCGCGACGGTCGCAGCGCCGTTGCCGATCGCCAGCTCGGGCGCGCCGCCACCCAGCACTACGATTGGCCGGCAGGCGCCGGCGGCGCCGGGTTGCCGCTCGCGACAGCCACGGCTAGCTCCGCGGTTTCGCGCGCATCGTCGCGCTTCGCCCTCATGTGGGGACTTCGCGGGCGGGCGCTCGGGTCGGCGACGCGGGGATTTGACGAGTTCTGCCGGCGGTCGTGTCGGCCGGGCCTGCGAGCGACCGCACGGCCGCGGTGAACAGGATCAGCATCATGCAGCCATATGCCAGCCCACTCAAGATGTCGGTGAACCAGTGCACCGTCAGGTAGCCGCGGCTGTAGCCTTCGTTGAAACCCAGCGCGGCCACTGCCGCGCCAGCCCACAGGGCCGTCCGCCGCTGCCCGCTGAACTCGCGCCACAGCAGGTACGCGATGAGCCCGTAGAAGAGAATGGCGCGGTCCGAGCCGCCGGAGGGAAAAAGGCCGCCAGCGCCGGGCGGCGGGGGCCGGCGGATCGTGTGGTTGATCGCGAGAGTCAGGAATTTGTCAACCACGATCAATGAACCAAGAACGACCGGCGGGATCCAGCGGTCCTTGCGGCACGCCACCGCCAAGCAGACGGCGGCGGTGGCTGCGGCGCTCCAGGTCGTCCAGGAGTTGCCAATCTTGGTCGTGCGGGCCATCGCGGCCTTCCACAGGTGTATGCGGTGCGTGGCCGTCCAGTGAAAGATCGGTTTGTCGATGGCCGGCCCGCCGTGTACCACGATGAGGCCGACGAGCACCATGACAGCGTAGATCACCGCCGCGCCGACGAACACGACGAGGAAATACCGTGCGATGCGCTGGACCGGTGACTGATCCGAGGCGTACTTGAGCGGCTTGGCCGAGCCATGCCGGCCCACCGGGGCGAACGGGCGGGCCGGCCCGCCGCCTGCCGTCACAGCTGCCAACCGAGCATCGCGCCGGGCAAGCAGCACCGGGACGCAGAGAATGACCGCAATACCAACGGGCCACACGAGGACCAACAAGATCTTAGCCATCTCGACTTCCTGCTCTGACTTTTTGGGCAAGGTATCGCACATACCGGATGACGCCGCCCGGATCTGCGCTAGCCGTCACGTGTCAGATCACCTCCGGACCTGGCCGCAGACCCGCGAGAATCGCGCTGAGCTGCCCGGCTGAAGGTCTTTCTGGCCAAAAATGACAGCCCAGGCATCACCGATAGCGCAAGCCTGTCGCGAAAGCACCACAGACCGACCGCCTGCAGGGCGCACGCCGCAGCCGCGGCCGCGATCACCGGGCCGACGCCTGCGCCGATCCAGGCGCGCACGCCGAGCGGGACGGCGAGAAAGCTCACCGCGGACAGGCCGCAGGCGGTGAGCGTGCCGCGCCCGAGCGGGTGCAACCGCACCACGGTCGCCACCTGGGCGAGAGGGACGAGGTTGGTGACCGCGATCGCGGCGGCCCAGCCGATCGCGGCGCCGGTGATTCCGTACCTGGGAATCAGGATCAGGTCGATCCCGACGTTGACCGTCACGGCAAGCATCCCGTTGGCCAGGCTCCAACTGCTTCGCCCCGTGGTGATCAGCACCATGTCGACCTGGCCGCAGGCCGTCGCGACCAGCATGGCGACACCAAGGATGACCATCACCGTCGCCCCGCCGCGATAGGAGTGACCGAAGACCGTGAGCACCTGCGGGCCATATATCACCGCGAGCAGGTACATCGGCCAGGTCAGCAGGACGAGCCAGGCGGTGGTCGCCTGGTACACCAGGTTCGCCGCGCGGCGGTCGCCGACAGCGAAAAGCTCGGTGAACCGTGGCTGGGCGGCCGTGCTGATCGCCGCGTTGCCGAGCTGGCCGGCGACCAGGAATCGGGTGGCGGCGGTGTAGATGGCCGCCTGCGCGGGGCCCCGCATGATCGCTACAAGGACGATGTCGACGCGCTGGATGGTGATCTGTGCGAGCGCCGCTAGCCCGCGCGGCGCTGTGAACCGCCAGAAGCCACGCGGGTTGGCGTTGGCGAGCCGGCGTTCCGTGACCCGCCGCCCGCTTGCCGGTCCGTTCGCGGTCGGCGGCATGGGGGTCGCGAGCCTGAGAAGCGCGGCGAGTTCCGGCGGCACGGGCGGCAGGGCGCCCCGGCGGGGCGCTGAGTTTCTGCTGAGATGGCGCAGCCACAGCCATCCGGCGACGGCCGCAGGGACGTACGGCAGCGCCCACAGCGGGGCGAGCAGCGCCGCGCTTCCAGCCGCCGTCGCTACCGCCACCCCGAAAAGCTGGGCGGCAGAGCGCCCCAGCTTGTCGATCATCACCGTCGGCCGCATGTCGCGGTAGCCGCGGCTCGCGCCAAGGAACATGTCAAGCAGCGCCGCGAACGGCAGGGTCAGCGCGAGCGCGCGCAGCGCTGCCGCCACCGCGCCTGGCCCGGCGGCGCCGCGGCCCAGATGGCCACCGAGCAGCCAGTGCGCCAGCGGTCCCGCGGTCAGCAGCAAGACCGCGGCGGCAACCGTTGAGGCCGCCGCCACGGGAATCACCGCGGCACGCAATATGGCAGGAATCCGGCCGTCCTCACCCAGTGACCGCAGCCGCGCGATGAAATACACCACTCCCGTTGACGCGCCGAGGCTCGCTACCGCCTCGACGATGAGGAACAGCGAGGTCGCGGTGAAAAACGCGCCCGCGACCGGCTTACTGAACTGCCTGGTGACAAGGACGGTGACGGCCACCGTCGCGGTCGCGGCCAGCGCGGCGCCCGCCAGGTTCAGCGTGCCTCCCCTGGCCACCTCGGCCAGCCGGCCCGTGCCCATATCGGCCGACCGGCCTGGCTGCTTGGGCGGCCTCGCGCGTGAGCCACCCCTCACCCTCGACAGCCTGGCGTGCGCCCCAGCCATCTGGTGAGCCTCTCGTCGGGTCGGGCCAATTGATCTCTTGACGGTAGCTGGCGGCGCAAGCGGCGGCCAGCCACCGCTGGATGTGACCGGAGGCTGGTCATGCGTGCGCTCCGGCCGTCATGACAGGTCGCGGCGTGCGGTCCGGGCCGGCCGCTGAGCCACGATCCCGGGACTGCCTGTCATTGCGCCATAGCAGAGCGTAGGAGAGCATGGTGAGGCCGAGCGGCGCCACTACCGCGACATAGGTGAACATGTAGATGAAAGGCAGCAACAACGCGAGTGTGCCAGCGAGCCCATAAGGCGTCGTGTCACGCCGGTACCGCCAGACGGCGTAGGCGAAGAAGCCGAAGTAGAGCGCGGCCCCAGCGAACCCGCTGCAGACCAGCAGCAGCCAGAGCTGCCCATTGCTGCCCACCGCATATTGGCCGCACTGCAGGCAGTTGGCCGTTGGCCCCACGGCGATCGAGTGCGGGCTGCCACGCTGCTGCCTTGTGTCGCCGTACCCGATGATTGGCGAGGACAGGGCGTCTTCGACCGCGACCGTGGAAAGCGACGCGCGGATCGTGTTGCTCTTGCCATGTGACAGCCGCTGCCCGACGATCTGCTGCAGCGGGCTCGCGAGGAACACAAAACCAACCAGCGTGAGCCCGGCGGCCACCGCGCCAAGCAGCGCGACCTTGCCCCTGGCCGCCATGCGCACAGCGACGTAACAGACCGCGAAAACAAGGCCGATCCATACTCCTCTGTCGAGCGAGTACACAAGCGGCACTATGGCCGCGACCAGCACCGCGCCCGTGATCACACGCTGCTTTCTGGTGCCGTACACCCACCAGCCCACGACCAGCCAGCCGAGCAGCAAGGACAGGCAATTGCCCCAGGCGTTGGTGTAGTCGAACGGCGCCTTGGGGCGCCCCTGCACGACGCCTATGACGTCTTGAAGCTGCGCGAAGCCGGGATGCATCGACGCCTGGATGAACGAATTGGCCTGCACGCTATGCGGCAGCAGGCTAAGTGCCGGCGAACTGAACTGGAAACTCGGAGCAAGAACTCCACCTACGCCGCCCGCCGCGGTGTAGACGGCGAGCAGGCCAAGCAGCCAAGCGAGGCGGCGGCGGGACAGCTCACGCTCCGTCAGGTTGCCGGCGTAGAGCAGCAAGACAGTGACTCCGCCGTAGTTAGCCGCCCGGTTGGTGTATGAGAGAAGCCGGTGCGACACCGGGCTGTTGACCGTGTCCGGTGCGGTCAGGGTGAGCATTGCGACTCCCGCGAGCATCACAACCAGAAACAGCAGCCACAGGCCAAATCCCGGTGGCAGCCGTATGCTGCGGTGCTGGCGCACCTTCCACGCGTACATGCCCGCCACCATCGGAATTGCGAGCAGCGCGAACATATAGTCGGCGAGGCCGAGCGCCCACCAGAGCGGATAACCGGCCAGCAGGGCGGTGACCGGCCACGCGGGATGGCGGGCGAACCAGCGCCGCGGTCGCCTGGAATACGTGCCGGGCGCTGGCCGGTCGAGTACACGGACCTCTTCGTGCCCGTCGGGCGACCGATCCGCCGTGCTGCGGCCAGTCAGCGGCGCCACACCGTGCCGCCTGGGCGTGCGCAGGCCCATCGGCCGCCGCGCAGTGCTGGTCATCGAAGCGCCTCAGCTACCCTTAACGGCCAGAGCGCGTGCCGCGCACACAGCTCAGCCCTTCGCACTCGAGCCGGGCGCCCCGTCCGCCGATGCGCCTTCTTCATCGTGCAGCGAAAGCAGCGGCCGTGACCGCGCCGTGTCGGCGTCGCCGCTGGCTTCCCCGCTGGCTTCCCCGCGCGACCGTGCAGCGGCGGCGGCGTCGGGCTCATCGTTGAAAAAGCTCGTGCGCGCGCTGGGCTCATCGGCCCGCGGCGGGTAGACGAGATGGTCTTCCAGCGTCGCGCTCGTGCCCACCTCGAGCGGTTCTACTTGTGCGCTGCGTCTGTCGCCAATGGGCTTGCCACCAATGGGCTTGCCGGCGAAGGGCTTGCCGCCAATGGGCTTGCCGCTAAAGGCCGTCAGCCGCTCCTCGGCAGGCGCCACGGCCACTGGCGGCAGCGCGGCCTTGTCGATCGGAGGGATCAGCACCGCGCCGAGCACCGGCGCGCCCATCCGGTCCAGCCGCCGCACGGTCTCCTGCACGTCGTCGCGCGACGTGCGCAGCACGTCGACCGCCACAATGGCGGCGTCCGCCAGCTCGGCCAGCGCGTACACATCAGCCGTGTAGGCGGCGGCGGCGACCTCGAAAACGACGTAGCGCGCCACCGCGTGCAGCCGTGTTATCAACCGCTCGAGCACCTGGCGCTCGATGTGGTCGGCCGCTTGCTCGCGATCACTTCCGGATGTGATGACCCGCAGCCGTGGCACCTGAGGGGGACGCCGCTCGACGTCGCCCACCGTCGCATGATCCAAGATCACGTCACTGAGCCCGGGGCTGTCGCTCAGCCCCAGGATCCGCGAGGTGACGCTGCGGCGCAGATCGGAGCAGACCAGCGCCACCTCCGATCCGGTCCTCGCGAGGGCCGAGGCCAGGTTGACCGCTGTGATGCTCCCCGCGCGGCCGTCGGCTGGCGTCGCCACAAGCACCACGTGGTTTCCCTGACCCAAGGTTGCCGACATCGAGTGCGCGAGCTCGGCGAACGCCTGACCGGTTCGTGTTCGCGGTTCCGCGAGCGCAAGCCGGATGCGTTTCTTGGCCGCGGGGAGCTCGACCAGCACCGGCAGATCGAGCAGGACTTCGAGTTCGCGGCCGCCGCGGATCCGCTTGTCCGAGCGGTCCCGCCAAAATGCGATGAGCAGGCCCATGAGCAGCCCCGCCGCGAGGCCGCTCGGCAGGTACAGCGTGCGCTTGGGGCTGGTTGGGCTCGACGGCGCTGACGCGGCGGTGATGATCCTCCCGCCCGTGGTGTTCACCGACTGCGCGTCCAAGTTGGCCAGGTGGCTGGACAGCGAGGTCAGCTGGTTGTTGTACAGCGAGAGCTCGGTGTTGGCGCTGACCCGCTCGGCCGACCCACGAGGCATCCTTCTGATCCGCGTCGTGAGCTTTGTGATCTTGTCCTGCAGCGCCTTGACCTGTCGCTGGAGCCCGGAGAGCTGCGCGCCGATCGCCGCGCTCTGGCTGCTGCTGCGGTTCTGCAGGTAGGCCTCGGCGAAAACTTGCGCACACCGCGCCGATCGTGTCGCCGTGCGCGCGGTGCAGTTGACCTGCAGAACCTGCGAGTTGGGCGGAACCGTAACGCTCACCGTCTTGCTCAGCGCATTGACCGACAGCGGGCTGTTCAGCAGCTGTTTGGCCAGGCTGGCCACGCTGGCCGACTGCACGATCTGCGACTCGGTGTCAAGATCGACGACACCGGTCGTCCGGCCATTTACGACCTGGCTCGCGCCGGCCGTTGACCCGGTGACAAAGACGGTGGCTGTCGCTGTGAAAGTCTTCGGCGAAACGACGGTGTACGCAATCGCTCCCGCGAGGCCGAGGAGGCCCGCGAATGCCACGATCAACCAGCGGCGGCGGACCACCGCGAGGTAATCGGATAGCTCCAACGCATCGGATTGGGACGACCGCTCCATGCCCGGTCAAACTCCTCATCGCTCGTGGCCTGGCCTAGCCGCGCAGATGGTCGGCGCCGGCACATGCCCTAGATCCTGTCAGGAAAGCCCCGTCGGCTCGCTCACCACGGCATCCCGATCGAGCCAAGCTTTTCCAAACAGGCTCTCAACCGCACTAACCTACTCAATCCCCATTCCGGAGCGCGGGCGACTGCCGTATTCCGCACGGCTGGCCCGCCACCCAGTGAAAGATTCCGGTCATGGTCCCCCGCCTGTATGCCCGTAGCCCCCGCGTTAAAACGACGTTTCAGCAGGTCTTTCGGGTTACGGCGATCGCCGCGCGGTGCCTGCGCCCTGCCGCTCGGCGGCGCCAAATGCCCGCGTTGCGGCCCCGTCTCCTGCCCGGGCGCGCCTGCGGGCGAAAAGGCGCCAGCGGGCGAGCACGGCGAGCCCGCAAACCAGCGACAACGCGATGACGGCCAGCGAGACGTTGACGAGCTTCAGGCCGGACGCGAGCAGTATGACGGCAAGGATCGGACGCAGGACCTGACTTCGCGCGCGAGACGATATCACCGAGCCGGCAATCACACCGGGAATGCCGCCGACAAGCAGCGCCGTGGTCACATCGAGCCGAACGTCGCCGGCGATGAGGTGCGCACAGGCGGCCGCGAAGGCCATCGGGACAGCCTGAGCGAGGTCGGTGCCGACCATGCGGCGCACAGGAAGCCGCGGGTACAGCGCGGTGAGCGCGACGATTACGAGCGACCCTGAGCCAACCGAGGTCATGCCCACCCCGAGCCCAGTAATAATACCGACTAGTATTGTCAAGATTGGCCGCACGGCGATATCCCGTGGCTCGCCTTCCTGCGCCTCCCGCTGCATCGAAGCGCGCGGCCGCGCGTCGGCGAATGCCTTCACGCCGATCGCCGCGGCGGCCACAAGCAGCACAACACCGGTGGCCACGGCGACCACCTCTTGCACCGAATTGCCGTCCCGAGCAGCCGCGCCAGGAATACACCGCTAAACGCGAAGGGCACCGAGCCCGCGCACATCAAGCCAGCGATCCGCAGGTCCGCTTGCGCAGGTGAACGAAAGCGCCGAACGGTTTGGTGACCGCGGAGACAACCAGGTCGCTGCCCACCGCGGCCAGCGGTGGGATGCCAAAGAAGAACATCAGTATCGGCGTCATGAGGGCGCCGCCGCCCATGCCGGTAAGCCCGACCACGACCGCGACGGCGAATGACACAGCGGTGAGAGCGGGATTAGGCAGTGTCATGGCGGCGCCCTCGCTCTGCGATCAGCCAGCCTCCCGACGTGAGTAGCTGCACGACCGCTGCCACAGCGTCCTGACGGCTCAGCGCCGAGGTGTCGATCACCAAATCGGCGTCGTGCGGCACCTCGTACGGGTCCGATATCCCGGTGAATCCGGTGATCGCGCCTGCCCGCGCCTTCGCGTAGAGGCCCTTGCGGTCTCGGGCCTCGCACGTCTCGAGCGGCGTCGCCAGGTAAACCAGCAGGAAGTCACCGGTCTCCGCGACCATCTCGCGCACCCGGGCGCGTGCTGCCGCGTACGGCGCGATAGGCGCGCAGATCGCGATGCCGCCGTGTCTGGCGGCCTCTGCGGCGACAAAGCCGATCCGCGCGATATTGAGATCGCGGTCCGCTCGGGAGAAAGTCAGGCCAGCGGAAAGCAGCCGCCGGATCAGGTCTCCGTCGAGCAGGGAGATCGTTCGGTCGCCTCGCTCGGCGAGAGCGTCGGCGAGGTCGCGGGCGAGCGTGGACTTGCCCGAGCCCGACAAGCCGGTGAAGAAGATGACAAGGCCCCGCTTGCGCCGGGGCGGGCGCGCCGCGCGAAGCTCGCGTGCGACCGCGGCAGGTGTGAACCAGTCGGGGATCTCCTCACCTCGTTCGAGCAGCGTCGTGAGGTCTGCCGGGCTCAGCGCCGGCTGCCGCGCGGACGGCTCGATGCGCGCCATCGGCCGCCAGACCTCGGCCGCTTGGTCGAACGCCCACTCACCGGGCATCACGACCGGTATGGGCGCGCCGGGCACGCTCGCGGTGACCGCGTCCATGCTGCCAATCTCCCTGGTCGCGACGACCGCGAGACCGCGCGGATCTACCCCCGTGCCGAGCATGTGGGTCGCGCCGTAGGCGGCGGCGACCAGCGCCCTGGCCGCGAGCTCTGCGCGGGTCCCTTCCTCTCCCCTGCGCGCCAGCGGAACCGGCACCACGAGGGTGTCCTGCGGGAGATGCGGGACCGCGGCGAGCACGGACCTGACCAGCGCCTCCGGCCGCGTTACCAGGTCAGCCGAACCTGCTGCGAGCGGCATGACAAGCAGCCGCGCTCTCATCCCTCCGGCGAGATGCCTGAGCTGACCAAGCTCGCGCCGATGCAGCGGACCGCGGGTCAGGCACGCGAGGACGGGCCGTTCCGCGCCTGCTTGGCGGTCGGCGAGCTCTGCTCGGGTGTCGCCGGGCCCGCGGCGCAGCCTACGGAACGGCCCGTGCTCCAGTGCGCGCAACGCCCGCACCGGCCCGGCGAGCCGCTCGAGCTGATCAGGTCCTTGATGCACACGCTCGGTGATCTGCATCACGGCGAGCGGCGCGCCCTCCGGGTCCTCGAGTACGAGCGTCGCGGCGTCCTGCGGCACCGAACCCGGTGGCAGGTCCAGGGTTACGGTGCAGGGAAACGGCGTGCCGTCAGCAAGTCGGCCGTCACGCTCCACGGCGCGCGCGTCGGCGTCGCTCATGAAACCGCGCAACGGAGCGAACGCGCCGGACAGCAACAGTTCCAGGTCGGCAAGCTGGGACTCGTCAGGCGCCAGGGAAGGCCAGGCCGTCAGCTCGGCCGGCAGCCCGGCAGAAAGCGCGGTCACATCTGTCTCCATCCGGCGCGGCGATCCTTCAGCCCGCACAAGGGCAAGGTCATGAGTATGCCCCGTACAGGCTAGCGGTCGGTAAGGCGGGTCCGCCGCGCGAACGCGGCGCCGCGGCTGGGCGGTTCGCGCGGCGGGGGCGGGTTCGCGCGGCGGGGGCGGGTTCGCGCGGCGGGGCGGGTTCGCGTGGCGCGTTTCCCGCGGCGCGGTTCAGGACTGGGCATCCGCCGTTAAACGGGCACCGCCGCGCCGCAGACGCGGTGGGCGGCAGGCGAGGCGAGGAACAGATACGCCGGCGCGATCTCGGAAACCTTCGGCCACGAAGCGTGGTCGGCGTCCGGCATCGCGTTACGGTTCGCGGGCGTGTCGATGATGCGAGGGACGACGCAGTTCACGGTGACGCCCGTGCCACGGACCTCGTCAGCCGCCATCGTGACAAGGTGCAGCACGCCCAGCTTGCTCACCGAGTACGCGAACCCGGCGCCCCGTGTCACCGTGGCAGCCCGGCTCGCGCTATGGACGATGCGGCCCTCGCCCGCCGTCCGCATGCGGCGCAGCGCGTGCTTGGTGATCAGCGCCGCGCTGACGAGGTTCAGCTGGAGCTGGGCGGCCAGCACGGCAGGATCCAGTTCGGCCAGCGGCGCGTGCGCGGCGAAGCCGCCGACGGTGTTGATTACCGCCCAGGGCGGCGGCCCCTGGTCGAACAACGCGGCGAGCGCCGCGTCGTCGAGCACGTTAACCGCTTGGTAGCGGACGCCATCGAGCTGGCTGTCCAACCTGGGCTCGGCCCTGACCACGCCGATCACCGATGCGCCAGCCGCGGCGAACGCGAGAGCGAGGCCCGCGCCGAGCGCTCCTGCCGCGCCGATCACGGCGACGGTCCGGCCGTCCAAGCTCATGTCCGGGCTCATGCCCGTTCTCATGTCCGGCATGCTCAGCTCCTCTGCTCGCAGAGCCTGGATCGAACCGTACCGGGGTTGTCAAGCAGTCCACCCAGGCTCTCGCAGCACGCGGGCGAAAGGGTCCTCGGGTTTGCGCACGACAAAGAGCAACTCGTCGTGCTCCTCGGTGTACCTCCCGCGCGACGCCACCGCCGCGAGCCGGCGCGCGGCGGTGACGGAGCGGCCTGGCGGGCCCGGCCGCGGGCCGGCGCGCAAGGTCGCCTGCCGTTCGACGATCACCAGGCCGCGAATCAGCGCGTAGGCGTGGATGCCCGGACCGGACACCACCCGCTCGTACACCGCGGGATAGGGGCCCGCCTCGCCGGGCCGAAACCGCCGCCAGGCGAGTTCGCGCGCCCAGCCGGGAAGAACCGCGGTGAGGCGGTCCACAACGCCTGCCGCGCTGTCGCGGTCGGCCGTGCGCAGCAGCAGCATGCCGCCCGGCTTCAGCGCCGCGATGAACCGGTCGAGCACGAGCTCGACGTGCCAGATCCGGTCCAGCAGACCCGCGCAGTGCACGATGTCGAAGGAGCGCGGCGAAAGCGGCACGGTGCGAAGGTCGCCGAGCGTCACCGAGTCCAGGTCCGTGCGTGCCGCGGACACCTCGCGGGTGAGCTGATGGTCATGATCGACGCCTGTCACCCGGATGTCGAAGCCGGCCGCGCGCAGCCCGTCCACGCCGAGCCCGCCGGCCAGGCGGCCGCACCCGGCCTCGAGGATCCCGATGGGACCCTCGCCATGGCGAAGGGCGTAATCGTGCGCCGCTCTGGTGAACATCTCGGTGCCGACGTCGGCACTGGCACGCACCACGATGCCAGATCGTAGCGTTATGGATGCATAACGTAACGGCTATTTCCATCATGCCGGCGAGCCTCCACCCAGCGGCGCCCGTAAGCTTGGGTGCGAACCCCGTGCCGCCCGGGCCCGGGGATTTTTGGGCTGCCTGTTGACGACAAATATGAGCCTTTCCGGACTGCTCGGCGTAATCGCCGACGACCCTCAGCTACGGCAAGCGCTTGACCACGCGGACGCCGCGGCGCGCGCGGGCGGAGACGTTGCCGCACCGCCGGCGCTGCGGCCGTTCATCGCCGCCGCGCTGGCAAGCGCGCACCCGCGACAGCGTGCGTTCGTGCTGGCCGTCACCGCCACCGCGCGGGAGGCCGACGATCTGACCGGCGCGCTGACGTCGCTGCTGCCCGCCACCGCGGTCGCCTGCTTCCCCGCATGGGAGACGCTGCCGCACGAGCGCCTGTCGCCCCGCTCAGACACGGTCGGTCAGCGGCTCGCCGTGCTGCGCAGGCTCGCCCACCCCGGCCCACCGGACACGAGCACGGGCCCGTTGCAGGTCGTCGTCGCGCCCGTGCGCAGCCTGCTGCAGCCCATCGTCAGCGGGCTCGGCGACATCGAACCGGTCCGGCTCGCGCCGGGCGACGAGGCTGACCTGCACGACGTGCTCGCGCGGCTCATCGAGGCCGGCTATGCCCGGGTCGACATGGTGGAAAAGCGCGGTGACATCGCGGTGCGCGGCGGCATCGTGGATGTTTTCCCGCCCATCGAAGAGCACCCGCTGCGCATCGAGTTCTTCGGCGACGTCGTCGAGGAGGTCCGTTACTTCAAGGTGGCTGATCAGCGCAGCCTTGAAGCGGCGGCCGACGGGCTCTGGGCGCCGCCATGCCGTGAACTGCTGCTCACCCCGGCGGTCCGCAACGCCGCCAAACGGCTGGCCGCCGAGCACCCCGGTCTGGCCGAGGTGCTCGGCAAACTGGCCGACGGCGTCACGGTCGACGGCATGGAAGCGTTCGCACCGGTGCTCGCCGAGCGGATGGAGCTGCTGCTCGACTACGTTCCTCCGGGCGGCCGTGTGCTCGCCTGTGACCCAGAACGCATCCGCACCCGGGCCGCCGAGCTTGTCCGGACCAGCAAGGAATTCCTCGAGGCGTCGTGGGTGAACGCCGCCGCGGGCGGGCAGGCGCCGATCGATCTCGGCGCGGCGGCGTTCCGGCCGATCGAGGATATCCGCAGCGCGGCTGACGCGCTCGGGCTCGCCTGGTGGACGGTGACCCCATTCGGCGAAGACGAGGCGCCTACAGCGTCTGCCCGGGGGGGCGACCCCCCGGAGCCCCCCGCAGGCGCCGCAAGCGGCGCATACCCGCGGCAGCCGTTCAGGACAGTGTCTGCCCGGGGGGGCGACCCCCCGGAGCCCCCCGCAGGCGCCGCAAGCGGCGCATACCCGCGGCAGCCGTTCAGGATAAATGCGCAACCGGCCCATGCCTACCGCGGCGACGCGGGGCGTGTCCTGTCCGACGTGCGGGGCTGGCTCGCGGACGGCTGGCGGGTCGTGCTGGTCACCGAGGGTCACGGGCCCGCCCGCAGGCTCGCCGAGGTGCTGCGCGACGGCGGCCTCGGCGCCCGGCTCGCCGACCTGCCCGATCCCGCCCAACCGCCCGAGGCCGGTGTGCCCTACGTCGTGACCGGGCTGGTTACCCGCGGCTTTGTCTGGCCGGCCGTGCGGACAGCGTTGCTGACCGAGGACGACCTGGCAGGCCAGCGGGCCGGCAGCACCAAAGACATGCGGCGGATGCCGACCAGGCGGCGCGGCGGGATCGACCCGCTGCGGCTGCGCGCGGGCGATTACGTGGTGCACGAGCAGCACGGGGTGGGCCGCTACCTCGAGATGACCAGCCGCACGGTTCAGGGCGCCACCCGCGAATACCTGGTCATCGAGTACGCGCCGAGTAAGCGCGGGCAGCCGCCTGACCGACTGTACGTGCCGACCGACCAGTTGGACGAGGTCACCAGGTACGTGGGCGGCGAGGCGCCGACACTGCACAGGCTCGGCGGCGCGGACTGGGCGCGGACGAAGGGACGGGCGCGCAAGGCCGTTCGGCAGATCGCCGGCGAGCTGATCCGGCTCTACTCCGCACGGACCGCGTCTCCGGGGCATGCCTTCGCCGCCGACACACCCTGGCAGCGAGAGCTTGAGGATGCGTTCCCCTACATCGAGACGCCTGATCAGCTCGCGGCCATTGACGAGGTCAAGCGCGATATGGAGCGGCCGCTCCCGATGGACCGGCTGATCTGCGGCGACGTTGGTTACGGCAAGACCGAGATCGCCGTGCGCGCCGCGTTCAAGGCAGTACAGGAGGGCAAGCAGGTGGCCGTGCTCGTCCCCACCACGCTGCTTGTGCAGCAGCACCTGTCCACCTTTTCCGAGCGTTATGCCCCGTTCCCCGTGATGGTCAAGCCGTTGTCGCGGTTCCAGAGCGACGGCGAGGTGGCGGGCGTGCTTCGCGGGCTCGCCGAGGGCTCGGCCGATGTGGTGATCGGGACTCACCGGCTGCTCTCACCGGACACCAGGTTCAAGGATCTGGGCCTGGTCGTGATCGATGAGGAGCAGCGGTTCGGCGTCGAGCACAAGGAGTACCTGAAGCGGCTTCGCACCGAGGTCGACGTGATCGCGATGTCCGCCAACCCGATCCCGCGAACACTGGAGATGGGCCTCGCTGGCGTCCGTGGGATGTCCACGATCCTCACCCCGCCCGAGGAGCGGCACCCGGTGCTCACCTTCGTCGGCCCCTACGACGAGAAGCAGATCGGCGCCGCGATCCGGCGCGAGCTGATGCGGGACGGCCAGGTGTTCTTTGTACACAACCGGGTGGTAAGCATCGACAAGGTGGCGGCGCGGGTGGCGGAGCTTGTCCCCGAGGCGCGGGTGGCTGTCGCGCACGGCCAGCTGAACGAGCACGTGCTCGAACAGATCATGGTCGACTTCTGGGAGCGCAGGTTCGATGTCCTTGTAGCCACCACGATCGTGGAGTCCGGGCTCGACATCCCGAACGCGAACACGCTCATCGTGGACCGCGCGGACGTTTACGGGCTGTCGCAGCTGCACCAGTTGCGCGGCCGGGTCGGCCGCGGCCGCGAGCGCGGTTACGCGTACTTCCTCTACCCGCCGGAGAAGCCGCTCACCGAGACCGCGCACGAGCGACTCGCGACGATCGCGCAGCACACAGAGATGGGCGCGGGCATGTATGTGGCCATGAAGGACCTGGAGATCCGCGGCGCGGGCAACTTGCTCGGCGGCGAACAGTCCGGGCACATCGCCGGGGTGGGTTTCGACCTGTACGTTCGGATGATTGGCGAGGCGGTCGCCGAGCTGAAGGGCGACGGGCCCGCCGAGCGGCCCGAGGTCCGGGTGGAGCTGCCGGTCAACGCGCACATCCCGCATGACTACATCGGCGGGGAGCGACTGCGGCTTGAGGCATACACCCGGCTGGCGGCGATCGACTCCGACTCCGAGATCGCGGCGGTGCGCGATGAGCTGACCGACCGCTACGGAAGGCCGCCCGAGCCGGTGGAGAACCTGCTCGAGGTGGCCAGGCTGCGCTCGCGCGCGCGCCGGGTTGGGCTGACAGACGTGCGCCTGCAAGGCAACTACGTGCGCTTCGCCCCCGTGCAGCTTCCCGAGTCCCGGCAGGTCCGTGTGCAGCGGCTGTACCCCAAGACGGTGCTCAAGCCGCAGGTGCGTACGATGCTCGTACCGGCGCCGAAAACCGCATCCGTGGGCGGGCGGGCGCTCCGTGATGCGGAGATGCTCGCATGGTGCGGCCAGCTCGTCGAGTCGATCTTCGGTGGCGTGGCGCCGGGTGGACAGGGCGGCGCGGCGTGACGGCCGCGCCCGGCGCGAAAGGTTGTGACGTCGCTGTGTTCCGCACCGGGATCAGGAGTGCCGTCTTGCGCGGCGCGGCCGCCGTGGCTGTTCTCGCGGTGGCCGTGTCGCTCACGGGGTGCGCACCGCTCCAGCTAGGCGCGGCCGCGATCATCGGCACGCAGCGGATCTCCACATCCACGCTGTCCAGCGACGTCGCCGCGCTGAACAAGGTGTACCAAGCGCATCCGGCGCTCCGCGCGCAGGTGCAGTACAAGCCGGCCCAGATGCCCCGGCTCGTGCTCATGTGGCTGGTTCGGTTCGGCATCATCGCCGACATTGCCCGCCACGACGGCGTGCGGGTGACCCCCGCGCAGGCGCAGAGCGCCCTCGTCGCGGCCGACGTGGCTGTCGAGCGGCAGATACGGGCCTCGGTGAGCCCAGCGGAATTCGGCCTGCTTTCCGCCCTGCCGCCGAACCTCACCAGCCAGTACGGCCGTTACCGCGCGACCATCGAGCGGCTGGCCATGCTCTTCACCGGGGTAACGGACCTGTCCTCGCTGACCCAAGCGCAACAGCAACGGTTCGCCGCCCGGGTCAGCTCGGAGGTCGCCGCGGCGGTCAAGCGGCTGAAAATCAAGATCAATCCGCGATTCGGGCGGCTGAATGCGGCTCAGCTCACGGTCGTTGCGGCGCCGGACCGGCTGTCCAGGCCGGCGCCCGCCGCGTAGTGCCTGCCCGCACGCTGCCACGGCGCGGCCTGGTCGTGCTCGTCACCAGCCCGCGCGTGGCGCCGGGGGTGCTGACCTGGCCGGCCTGGCAGACCTTGCGCGCGGCCGTCGCTGTGCTGGCCGGGTCGGCCAGTCATCCGCAAATCGCCGAGCTCGGCCACGCGGGGGTTGCCGTCGAGGTCGTTCCCGCCGAGCCCGCGGCCGCGCGTGCTGGGCGGCTGATCAGGCTCGCGGACACCGCCGCGGCTCCTGTCGTCTGGCTCGCCGCCCACTCGGGCGAGGACGACCTGCTGGCGGCGATCGGCGGGTCGCGCGCCACTGTGCTGCAGGGCTGTCACGACCTGCCGGGGAGCCGGATGCTTGACCTTGTCGCCACCATGGACGCGCTCCGAACGGGCTGTCCGTGGGACGCCAAGCAGACGCACCGCTCGCTGGCGCGCTACCTGATCGAGGAGTCCTACGAGACACTCGAGGCGCTGGAGACCGGAGACAGCCACGCGCTGCGGGACGAACTCGGCGATGTGCTCCTCCAGGTGGTCTTTCACGCCCGGATCGCCGCCGAGCGCGCCGATGGCACCGGGTTCACCATCGATGACGTCTGCGATGCCATCGTGGCCAAACTGGTGCGCCGGCATCCGCACGTCTTTGGTGACGTCCAGGTCTCCGGCGCCGACGAGGTGAAGGCCAACTGGACGGCGATCAAGGCAGCCGAACGGGAGCAGAAGCAGGGCCGCAGGGGATCGGCGCTCGACGGCATACCGTTCGGCCAGCCAGCCCTCTCGCTCGCCGCCGAACTGCAGGGCCGCGCCGCGTCGGCCGGGGCGCCGCGCGAGCTCACCGACCTGGACGGCGCCGGGGGCGGGCCCGGCGGCACCGGGCCCGGCGGTGCCGGGGCCGGCGGGGCTTACGCTGGCGCGGAGCTGGGCGGCGCGCTGTTCGCGCTTGTCGCGGCGGCCCGCGCGGCAGGGCTGGACCCTGAGTTCGAGCTGCGCGCCGCAGCGCGCAGGTTCAGCGATCGATTCCGCATCTGGGAGGCAGGCCAACCCTCGGGTTGAGTCTTCGGCCGGGTCCACACCCAGCGCGGCCCAGCGAGGCCCAGCGAGGCCAAGCGGGGCCAGGCGGGGCCAGGCGGGGGCCGGCGTGGCCACTGCGGCCACGGCGCGTGCTCCACTAGGCTCCAATGCGGACATGTTGGCCATCCAGCAAGCACGAGCAAGGAGCGGTCATGGCGTCCATCGATGCCATCCATGCCAGACAGATCCTCGATTCGAGGGGTAACCCAACCATCGAGGTCGAGGTCATGCTCGATGACGGCGCCGCGGGCCGTGCCGCGGTGCCGAGCGGCGCGTCAACGGGGGCCTTCGAGGCCGTCGAGAAACGCGACGGCGCGAGCGAGTACGGCGGCAAGGGCGTTCAGGGCGCGATCGCCACCGTGCTCGAGACGATCCAGCCACAGCTTGTCGGCCACGACGCGGACGACCAGCGGATCATCGACTTCACCATGATCGACATGGATGGGACGCCGAACAAGTCACGGCTCGGCGCGAACGCGATCCTCGGCGTCAGCCTCGCGGTCGCGAAAGCGGCCGCAGAGTCGGCCGAGCTTCCGCTGTTCCGTTACCTCGGCGGGCCCAACGCCCACCTGCTCCCGGTTCCGATGTTCAACATCGTCAATGGCGGGGCGCACGCCGACACCAACGTCGACGTTCAGGAGTTCATGATCGTCCCGACCGGAGCGCCGACCTTCTCTGAGGCGCTTCGCTGGGGCGCGGAGACCTACCACGCGCTCAAGTCAGTGCTCAAGCAGCACCGGCTGAACACCGGCGTCGGGGACGAAGGCGGCTTCGCGCCCGACCTCGAGAACAACAGGGCCGCTCTTGAGCTGATCACCGAGGCGATCGGCAAGGCCGGATTCGCCCCCGGCGAGGACATCACGCTCGCGCTCGATGCCGCGGCCTCTGAGTTCTACTCGGGCGGCGCGTACGTCTTTGAAGGCTCACCACGCTCCGCGCAGGAGATGACGCGGGTCTATACCGAATGGCTGGATGCCTACCCGATCGTTTCGATCGAGGACCCGCTCGCCGAGGAAGACTGGACGGGCTGGCAGGAGCTGACGGCGGCGATCGGCGACCGAGTGCAGGTGGTCGGGGACGACCTGTTCGTTACTAATCCCGAACGGCTGCGCAGGGGTGTCGCGGAGAATGTCGCGAACGCGCTGCTTGTCAAGGTCAACCAGATCGGCACGCTCAGCGAGACGCTCGATGCGGTGGAACTGGCGCACCGCAGCGGCTACCGGTGCAAGATGAGCCACCGGTCAGGGGAGACCGAGGACACCACGATCGCGGACCTCGCCGTCGCGACCGGCTGCGGCCAGCTCAAGACCGGCGCCCCGGCTAGGTCCGAACGCGTCGCGAAGTACAACCAGCTGCTGCGCATCGAAGAACTGCTGGATGACGCGGCCAGCTATGCGGGCGCGAGCGCGTTTCCCCGGTTTGTCTGGGGTTGACGGCCCGGTTGACGGCCCAAGGCAAACGGTAAAGATCCGATGGTGGCCAGCTGATGACGGCAGACTCCGGCGGTGGGCCGGTCCCTTCCGAAGGCGACGCCGCGCAGAACCGCCGGCCTGCCTCAGCGGGCAGGCCACGGCTGACCAGCCGCGCCGCGGTTCTGGCCGTGGTGGTTTGCGCGATCGCGCTGAGCCTCGCCTACCCGGTCCGCGAGTACGTCGCGCAGCGCCGCCAGATCAGTCAACTCGAGGCGCAGCACACGGCGGAACAGGCGCAGGTGCGAAGGCTCCTGGCGGAGCGGCGGCGCCTCACCGACCCCCGCTACATCGAGGACCAGGCCAAGGCCAGGCTGAACATGTGCATGCCCGATGAGACCTGTTACGTGATCATCAATGGCCATCCGGGCAGCGGACTGCCGCACCCGCCCAAGGCACGGCGCGGCGCCTGGTATGTGACCCTGTGGGAATCGGTGCGCCAAGCCGACCACGGGCCGGCCCGCGACCGGGTGCGATGAGCGTCACCGACCAGGACATCAGCGTGATCGCGAAGCAGCTCGGCCGCGAGCCCCGCGGCGTGCGCGCGGTGGCGTTCCGCTGTCCCTGTGGCCTGCCCTGCGTGATCGAGACCCGTCCGCGCCTGGACGATGGCGCACCGTTCCCCACCCTGTACTACCTGACCTGCCCGAAGGCGGTCGCCGCTGTGGGCGCGCTTGAGGCAGGCGGTGCGATGAAGCAGATGACCGCCCGTCTGGCCGCCGACGTCGCGCTGCGCAGCGCATACCAAGCGGCGCACCGTGACTACGTCGAAAGGCGCGCCGCCGCCGCACACGCCGCGGGCGTGGCGCCGTTGCCGGCCGGCACGCAGAGCGCGGGCGGAATGCCCGAACGGGTCAAGTGCCTGCACGCCCTCACCGCGCACGAACTCGCCGCGCCTGGAATCAACCCGTTTGGGCGGGAGGCGCTGGCAGCGGTGGGCGAGTGGTGGCGGGACGGGCCGTGCCTGACGGTCCGAGCGGACGACAGCGCGGAGAGATCATGACAAGGGTCGCGGCCGTGGACTGCGGCACCAACTCGCTCCGGTTGCTGGTGGCCGACGTGGAGCCCGCGTCCGGCGCGCGTGGCGGCGGTCCTGGCGGTCGGCTGGACGATGTGGCGAGGCAGATGGAGATCGTCCGGCTCGGCCAGGGCGTGGACCGCACCGGCCGGCTTGCGCCTCAAGCGCTTGCCAGGACATTCGAGGTGCTGCGTCGCTACGCCGAGACCATCACGGCGGCCGGGGCTGTTGCCGTACGAATGGTGGCGACGAGCGCGACTCGTGACGCGCAGAATGCGGACGACTTCAGCACGGGCGTGCGTGCGATTCTTGGCATCGACCCCGAGGTGATCAGCGGGGACGAGGAGGCGGCGCTGTCGTTCGTCGGCGCCACTGCGGAGTTGGCGCGGACCTGCCCCCACCTCGTGGTTGATATTGGTGGCGGATCAACGGAGTTCGTGCTCGGCGCGCCTGGCGGCCCGATCACCGCGTCCGCTTCCTTCGATATTGGTTGCGTCCGCATGACCGAGCGCCATCTGCACGGTGATCCGCCGACCGTTGCCGAGATCATGGCCGCCACGAGCGACATCGACGCCGCGCTCGAGGCCGTGGCGGTCACGATGCCGGCGGCCGGCGCGGCGAGACTGGTCGGGCTCGCCGGGTCTGTGACCACCGTCGCGGGTATCGCGCTCGGCCTGCCCTCATACCAGCCGTCGCGCCTACACCACGCGCAGGTCTCCGCACATCAGGTTCACGCGGTCGCCGAGCACCTGCTTCGCAGCAGCCACGCGCAGCGCGCCATGATCGGTGTCATGCATCCGGGCCGGGTCGACGTGATCGGCGGGGGAGCGCTGATTCTCGAGCGCGTGATGACCCGGTTCGGGTTTCCTCAGGTGCTGGCAAGCGAGCACGACATCCTGGACGGCATCGCGTGGTCGCTGGCATCGCAGCGGGATTGCGCGGCCTCGTCGCGACCACCGACGCCGGGCCGTTACGGTGACGGTCGTTCCCCCGGGTAGCGGCTGGCCCGAGGACCCGGCCACACCCGACACGCCGGTCGCCAGGACGGCGGCGGAGGTTGGCGAACTCGCGTCCGGAGCGCAGACGATCGCCGAACTCGCCGCGCGGCAGTCCGTCTGCCGAGCCTGCCCCCGCCTGGTCGCATGGCGTGAGCAGGCCGCGGCGGTCAAGCGCCGCTCCTACCAGGCGGAACCGTACTGGGGTCGGCCGGTGCCTGGCTGGGGTGACCAACGGCCGCGTGTGCTGATCATCGGGCTGGCGCCGGCCGCCCATGGCGGAAACCGCACCGGCCGGATCTTCACCGGCGACCGCAGCGGTGACTGGCTTTTCAGTTCGCTGCACAGGTGCGGGCTCGCTGCCCGCCCAGACAGCGTCACGGCAGGCGATGGTCAGCGTTTGCGCGGCACACGGATCGCCGCTGTGGTCCGGTGCGCTCCGCCCGCGAACCGGCCATCCCCGGACGAGCGTGACACCTGCGCGCCGTGGCTCACCGCGGAGCTGGCGCAGGTGGCTGGCGGCCTGCGCGTGGTCGTGGTACTCGGCGGCTTTGCCTGGCAGGCGTCATGGCCGGCCCTTGGGGCCGCAGGTTTCGTGGTGCCAAGGCCACGGCCGCGGTTCGGGCACGGGCGCGAGGAGGATCTCCATCTCGGCGCATCCGGCCGCTCTGTGCTGCTGATCGGCTGTTACCACCCGAGCCAGCAGAACACCTTCACCGGGCGGGTCACCCACGCCATGCTCGACGCCGTTTTTATGCGGGCGCGGCACGTGGCCTTCGGCTAGCTCCGGCTGTTCCGAGCGTCGCCGCCCGTGGTACCCGCTACCGCGGAGGTTCATCGGCCCCCGGCCCGCGTATCCGGCACGATCGATGGCCCCGCTTCTCTTCCGCCGGGCCGACGGAGCCGCTGCGCAGAGCTTGTGAAATTTTTCACGATCTACGTCTGTTGAGCACTGTGGACAGGCGCAACGGAAGGACAACAGGCAATGACCCAAACCCGCCGGGGCCTTCGACCGGCTACTGGCCGCACGTCGCGCGTGCCTCGGATAGTAATCGTCGGCGGTGGCTATGTCGGCATGTACACCGCGCTGCACCTGCGGCGTAAGCTGCGCAGGAACGAGGCGGATGTCTGCGTCATTGACCCGAAGTCGTACATGACCTACCAGCCGTTCCTGCCGGAGGCGGCGGCGGGGAACCTCGCGGAACGCCACGTCGTGGCGCCGCTGCGCCAGGTGCTTCGCGGCGTCCAGGTTCTGAACGGAAGCGTCACGGCCATCTCACATGCCGGTCGCTATGTGGACTTCCGGCCGCTCGTGGGCGACGTGCGCAGGATCGGTTACGACCTCATCGTTGTCGCACCAGGATCGATCTCAAGAACACTTCAGATCGACGGACTAGCAGATCACGGAATCGGATTCAAAACCGTCGGTGAGGCGATATACCTGCGCAATCATGTACTTACACAGCTCGATATCGCGGCATCGACACAAGATCTTAAGGTCCGCCGCAAGGCCCTTGCCTTTGTCTTCGTCGGCGCGGGCTTTGCCGGTGTGGAGGCGCTCGCCGAACTGGAGGACATGGCGCGGGGCGCCTGCCGCTATTACCCCGGTCTCGCGCCAGCAGACATGCGATGGATGCTGGTAGAAGCGACAGACCGCATCCTTCCCGAGGTCGGTCCAGAGATGGGCCGCCGCGCCATCGACGAGCTGCGCACGCGGGGCATCGACGTTCGGCTCAGCACCCGTTTGGCTTCCGCCGTGGACGGCCGGATCGTGTTGGACGACGGCACTGAAGTGGACGCGAGCACTCTGGTGTGGACAGCGGGAGTGAAGCCGAATCCCATGCTGATCAACAGTGATCTACCCCTGGATTCCAGTGGGCGGCTCAGGGCGACAGCCGAGTTGACCGTGCCCGGTACACGGGGCGTGTTCACCGCCGGGGATTGTGCTGCGATCCCAGATCTCACTGCGCCGGACGGCGGAGCAGCAACGATGTGTGCGCCCAACGCTCAGCACGCGCTCCGCCAAGCGCGGCGGCTCGCCCTCAACATCCGCGCGCACCTGCGCGGTAAGCCGCTCGAGCCGTATCGGCATGCGTACGCGGGTTCGGTCGCGAGCCTGGGCCTGCACCGGGGCGTCGCGTCGGTCTATGGCGTCAAGCTCACCGGCTGGCCCGCATGGTTCCTGCACCGGACCTATCATCTGGCTCGCGTGCCAACCCTGAACAGGAAGGTTCGGGTCGTGGCCGACTGGACGCTCGCTCTGCTCTTCCCGCGCGAGATCGTGTCGCTGGGTACGGTGGAACGGCCCAGGGAAGAGTTTGAGCAGGCACTTGCCGCAGCCAACCAGGCACGTCAGGCCAGTTGAGGATCATCAGCCCCATTGAATAATGGCCCTTTACACAAAAAAGTGCGAACCCTATTCAATCGGGTAAGGGTGACAGGTGCCGGCGCGAGGTACTATTTCCTCGCCCCCGTAGCCCAAGGGAAGAGGCTGGCCCCCTAAAAGGGTCCCCAGTGTCGGTTCGATTCCGACCGGGGGCACGAGCGGGCCTTGCTGCTTGTCGGCCTTTGGCCTACTGCGCCGTTGCCCGCGGTGTCGGCCCGGGGGCGACACCGCGGCCCCCGATGCGGGACGTGCGAGTCAGCCGCTTACGTCGGGGCCCGCACGGGTGATCGTCACGCGGATGATCACGCGCTTGTCGCGCTCCATGGCCGCACGGTAGTCGGCCCAGTCCGGGTGCTCACCGGCGATGGTGCGGTAATAGCCCACGAGAAGCTCCATGGCGGCTGGCAACGAGACCACTTCGGCGGTCCCGTCCACCTGAACCCAGTCACCGAAGAAGCTGTCGCTGAACACACACAGCGATGCGCGGTTGTCGCGTCGCAGGTTACGAGTCTTGACAGCCGCCTCGCGGCTACTGATCAGCGCCCTGCCTTCCGCGTCAACCGCGGCGAGCACTGGCGACAGCTGCGGCCTGCCATCGGCACGAACCGTGGCAAGTATCGTGCGGTGGTGGGTCCGCAGGAACTCGCGGGCGCGGTCTAGATCCACCTCAACCGCTGTAGAGGCGGGTGCGCCGCCGCAGCTCGTACTCGTGAACTATCGCGCTCGCATAGCCATGCGTTAGGCCGTGTTCGTCAGCCAGCCAATGGGCGCGTTCCTCACAGCGGAGGAACGCAGGGCCGGACTCGATGCTCCTGAACCACTCAGGTAGGTCACGTCCTGTGACGCCGGGGATGCGAGCGATCAGGTTCTTATGCATCTCCGTCGAGTGATTCAGAGACAATTGGCACCTCCAGGGTGAGCTCCTCTTTGTGCGAGCGTGCACCAGCCGTTGGCCCATTACAAGTCCTTGCCCCCAGCTTTCGGTCAGATCGAACGTGCTGTGCAGGTGGCGTTGAGGTTGCGGTGCCGAGAACGCCGCGCAGGTCAGCGCCGTAGCCGCCGCCCAGGTCGGCTCGTGGCTCCGTGACCCCTTATCCGGCGTCAGCTCAGCCTTTCAAAGATCATTGCCATCCCCTGGCCGCCGCCGACGCACATGGTTTCCAGGCCAATCGCCTTGTCGTGGAATTGGAGGCCGTTGATCAGCGTCGTGGTGATGCGGGCGCCCGTCATGCCAAACGGATGGCCGACGGCGATCGCCCCGCCGTTCACGTTGAGCTTGTCCAGGTCGACGCCTAGGTCGGTGTAGCTCGGGATGACCTGAGCGGCGAATGCCTCATTGATCTCCACCAGGTCAATGTCACCGACCGTCATACCAGCCCTCGCGAGAGCGCGCCTCGATGCCTCGACCGGCCCGAGACCCATGATCTCCGGCGACAGCGCGGACACGCCGGAGGACACGATGCGGGCGAGCGGCTGGATGCCCAATTCGGCCGCCTTCGTATCACTCATCACGATCACTGCGGCAGCGCCGTCGTTGAGCGGGCAGCAGTTGCCCGCGGTCACCGTACCGTTCGGCCGGAACACCGGCTGCAGCGCCGCGACCTTCTCGATCGTCGCACCTGGCCGTGGGCCGTCGTCCTTGGCGACGACGGTGCCGTCTGGCATGGTCACCGGGGTGATCTCGCGCTGCCAGAACCCATCCGCGATCGCCTTCTCTGCCAGGTTCTGCGACCGCACCCCGAACTCGTCCTGTTGCGCGCGGGTAACTCCGCGCAGCGCGGCCACGTTTTCTGCGGTCTGGCCCATGGCGATATAGACATCTGGGAGCGCGCCTTCCTGGCGCGGGTCCGTCCAGCCCGGGCCGCTGCCCGCGGACTGGCCCGGCCCGCCTTCCGCCTTTCTGGCGGTGCGCGCAAGCGCATCGGCGAACCGCGGGTTGTGCGTGTTGGGCCAAAAGTCGCTGCTGCCGGAGGCGTATCGGCTGACGCACTCGACGCCGGCCGATATGAACGCGTCGCCTTCGCCGCTCTTGATGGCGTGGAACGCCATCCGGGTCGTCTGCAGCGAGGATGAGCAGTACCGGTTCACCGTGGTGCCGGGCAGGTGGTCGTGGCCGAGTAGGATCGCCATCACCCGCGCGATGTTGAAACCCTGTTCCCCACCCGGCTGGCCGCAACCAACCATGAGGTCCTCGATCTCGGCAGGGTCAAGCTGCGGCACCTTGTCCAGGACCGCGCGAACTACCTGAACGGCCAGGTCATCGGGCCTGATCTCCCTGAGGCTTCCCTTGAGCGCGCGGCCGATGGGGGAGCGAGCAGTGGCGACTACGACTGCCTCGGGCATGGTGCGCATCTCCCGTCAAGCTGGTGGATTACTCAACGGTAACCCATCGTGCGAGCCCGGACGACGAGTGAAGTGGCATGATCACAGCGTGGGGATGCGGGCGTCCGATACCGTCGAGCCGAGGGGTCGCGTCGTCACGCGGTCCTTCGCGCCTTCTCATCACAAGCGGGTCCTGACAGGGGCGATGCACATGCAGGTTTATGACTCGCTCGCCGAACTCGTTGGCAACACCCCGCTCGTCCGGCTGAAAAAGGTGACCAGGGACATCGCCGCTGACGTGCTTGCCAAGGTGGAGTACGTCAACCCGGGCGGTTCGGTGAAGGACAGGATCGCGCTGCAGATGGTGCAGGAAGCAGAGGCGTCAGGCGCGCTGCGCCCCGGTGGCACCATCGTGGAGCCGACCTCAGGCAATACAGGCGTTGGCCTCGCCATCGTTGCCGCTGAGAAGGGCTATCGCTGCGTGTTCGTATGCCCGGACAAGGTCGGCCATGACAAGATCGCGGTTCTCCGCGCCTTCGGCGCCGAGGTTGTGGTTTGCCCGACTACGGTCGCGCCGGATCATCCGGACTCCTACTACAGCGTCTCGGATCGTCTGGTCACCGATATCACCGGCGCATGGAAGCCAGATCAGTACACGAACCCGGCGAACCCGGCGTCGCACTACCAGACCACGGGTCCCGAGGTCTGGGCGCAGACCGACGGCAGAGTTACCCATTTCGTGGCCGGCATCGGGACCGGCGGCACGATCACGGGGACGGGGCGTTACCTCAAGGAGGTGTCGGGCGGACGGGTCCAGGTGATCGGCGCCGATCCCGAGGGTTCGGTGTATTCCGGTGGCACGGGTCGGCCGTACCTGGTTGAGGGCGTGGGCGAGGACATCTGGCCCGCAACCTACGACCCCTCCGTGTGCGACCGGGTCATCGCGGTGAGCGATAAGGAGTCCTTCGGCATGACCCGGCGGCTCGCTCGGGAGGAAGCGCTTCTCGTGGGCGGTTCGGCCGGGCTTGCCGTCGTCGCGGCGCTACGCGTTGCCGCGCAGGCAAGTGCCGGCGCTGTGATCGTCACGCTGTTGCCTGACGGTGGCCGCGGCTATCTGTCGAAGATATTCAATGACGACTGGATGGCCGATTACGGCTTCCTGCAGACGGAGACGGCTGAGGCCCGGGTCGCAGATGTGCTCGCTCGAAAGGGCCCGTCTCTTCCGGAGTTCGTGCATGCCCACCCAAACGAGACTGTCGGCACCGCCATCGAGATCCTTCGCGAGTACGACGTGTCACAGCTCCCGGTCATGAAGGTCGAGCCCCCCGTCATGGCGGCCGAGGTGGTCGGCTCGATCGTGGAGCGGGATTTGCTCGACGCGCTGCTGTCCGGCCGTGCCCGGTCGGCAGACCCGGTGGACAGACACATGTCCGAGCCCTTGCCGATGATCGGGTCCGGCGAACCGGTGAGCCGCGCGGTCGAGGCGCTGGAAAAGGCGGGCGCCGCCGTGGTGCTGGTCGACGGAAAGCCGGTCGGCATGCTCACCCGCCAGGACATGCTCGCGTTTCTCGTTGGTGACGGCTCATGACTCCCGCGCACGCTGGACGTGACGCGGGACCCGCAGGCAGCTCCGGCGGGCCCGCGCGGTCGGCGCGCGTGCCAGGCGATCACGGGTTCCAAACGCTGGCGATCCACGCCGGCCAGGACCCTGATCCGATCACCGGCGCGGTGGTGCCGCCCATCTACCAGGTCTCGACCTACAAACAGGACGGTGTTGGCGGGCTGCGCGGCGGCTATGAGTATTCGAGGACCGCGAACCCAACTCGCGGCGCGCTTGAGGAATGCCTCGCCGCCCTTGAGGGGGGCACGCGCGGGCTCGCGTTCGCCTCCGGCATGGCCGCAGAAGACTGTCTGCTGCGCGCGGCATGCTCCCCGGGCGACCGGGTGCTCATCCCTGACGACGCCTACGGCGGAACGTACCGGCTCTTCGCGAAGGTTCTGGACCGCTGGGGCTTGCGCCACGTCCCCGCACGGATCACCGACGCGGCAGCCGTTAAGGACGCTCTTGACGCCGCGCCGACGCGGCTGGTGTGGGTCGAGACGCCGACCAACCCGCTGCTTGGGATCGCCGACATCGCTGCGATCGCGCGTCTGGCACATGACGCGGGAGCGTTGCTTGTTGTGGATAATACGTTCGCGTCGCCGTACCTACAGCGTCCGCTGACCCTTGGTGCCGATGTCGTGGTGCATTCCACGACCAAGTACCTGGGGGGGCACTCCGACGTGATCGGCGGGGCGCTTGTGGTAGCCGACGCCGCGCTCGGCGAGGAACTCGCGTTCTATCAGAACGCGATCGGCGCAGTGGCGGGACCGTTCGACGCATGGCTGACGTTGCGCGGGATAAGGACACTCGCCGTGCGGATGGACGCGCACTGTGCGAACGCAGCCAGGATCGCGACCGCGCTCGACGTTCACCCCGCTGTCGCATGCGTGCTGTACCCGGGTCTGCCATCCCATCTGGGCCATGAGGTAGCGGCAAAGCAGATGCGCGGGTTCGGCGGAATCGTGTCACTGCGGTTGCGCGACGGCGAGGATGCCGCGGTTGCGCTGTGCGAGCGCACCGAACTGTTCACGCTTGGCGAGTCGCTTGGCGGTGTCGAGTCACTGATCGAACATCCAGCCCGGATGACACACGCGTCCGTGGCAGGTTCGCCGCTCGAGGTCCCCGCAGACCTGGTTCGCCTCTCCGTTGGCATCGAGACCTGCAGCGACCTGCTTGATGACCTGGCCGGCGCGCTCGGCTGACGGCGAATGAGCACATCGAAATGAGCGCGGCCGTGACGGGCCTCGCCTTCGTCTTGGCGATCGATCACAGGAACTCATTGCGAAAGTGGTACCGCGCGGTCACAGGAAGGCCGCCGGCCGATACCGCCGCGCTCCGCGCGGCCAAGGAGGTTGTCCTCGACGGCTTGCTGCATGCGATCGGCGCCGGGATGCCGGCGAAACAGGCGGTGTTGTTGGCGGACGAGGAATACGGCGCGGCGGCGATGGGGCGGGCGCGGGAGCACGGAATCGTCACGGCGGTTGCCGTTGAGCGAAGCGGGCAGCCCGAGTTCAGCTTTGAATATCGTGATCGTTTCGGCGAGCACATCGAAGGCAGCGGCGCCGACATCGTCAAGGCCTTGGTGCGCTACAACGTCGAAGGTGACAAGCGGCGCAACGGCCACAGCCGGGAACGGCTGGCGGAACTGGCTCGCTGGCTCGACGGTAGCGGTCGTCCGCTGATGCTTGAGCTGCTTGTGCCCCCACTGGCCGATCAGCTTGCCGGGATCGGAGGTGACCGCGAGCGGTTCGACCGCGAGATGCGGCCAGCGCTCACCGCGCGGGCGATGCGGGAACTCCTGGCGGTCGGCCTTGTTCCGCGCTACTGGAAGATCGAAGGTCAGGCGAGCACGGCAGCATGCGAGGAGCTCGCCCGGGCAGCGGGGCGGACTGCGCGGACGCGCTGTCTGGTGCTGGGCCGTGGGGAGGACGCCGCCGCCGTCCGTCGCTGGCTCACGCTTGCCGCGCCAGTCGATGGTTTCGGCGGGTTCGCCATCGGGCGGACCATCTGGTCCGGGCCGCTGGAGGCATGGCTCGCTGGGCGCGCAGACAGACAGGCCGCGGCCAGGCTGATCGGTGAGCGCTACCTGTCGTTCGCTCAGCTCTACCTCGCTCACGCCACGGTGCCACGAGAGCAGCCAGGCGCCCGGCGCTAGAGCGCTCACCGCGGCGCAGATCGCGTGAGAAGCCGGGGGTACGAAGCTCCAATCACGTACTGATCACCGTTGACTTGTGTGCGAAACAGCGCGAGGATGACCATTATTGATCAACAGTAAGCAGGGAGAGTTGGCATGGCCGCTCGCCCTGTCCGTGTCCCCGGGACTGCGGCGCGGCGGCCTTGTGTGGCTCTTTCTATCGGCCCTGAACCCTCGCGGCAGCGCGCCGGCGCGCATCCCGCAGCGGGAGGGCTACCGAACTGGCTACGATACACGCCCTACAAGAGGAGGTCCCCTTGAGGTTAACGAGACGTAGGGGCGTGGCGGCGGTCGGCACCGCTGCCATTGTCATGGTCGCGACCGCGGCTTGCGGCGGCAGCGCGAGCAGCGGCTCGAGCGCCAGCGGAACGATCAGTGTTGTGATGGCCCAATACAGCAGCCAGAGCCAGCCATACTGGACGGACCTGGTGAGCCGTTTTAAGAAGCAGAACCCGAAGATTCATGTCAACCTGCGCGTCATCGATTGGAACACACTGCTGCAGCAGGTTCCCACGATGATCCAGACGAGGTCCTACCCTGACGTGCTCAACTTCAACGCCTACAGCACCTTCGCAAGCGCCGGCCTGCTCCGCCCGGCGCAGCAGGTTCTTTCTCCCTCTGTGCTATCGGACTTCGTCCCCTCGTTCGTGCAGAGCGATACCGTCAAGGGCAAGCAATACGGCATTCCGTGGATCGCGAGCGTGCGAGCGCTGGGCTACAACAAGCAGGCATTCGCCAAGGCCCATATCGCTTCGCCGCCGTCGACGTGGTCTCAGTTCACGGCTGACGCGCTGAAGGCCAAGAAGGCCGGCTATACCGGGTACTGCTTGCCGCTGGGCGCGGAGGAGTCCCAAGCCGAATGGTCGCTTTGGATGTGGTCAAACGGTGGCGGCTGGACGACGCCGGGCGGCCAATGGGCGATCAACAGCCCGCAGAATACCAAGGCGCTGCAATTCCTGCGCGCGCTGGCGAACACCGATAAGGTCACCGAGCCCGAGCCAGGAAAGACCAACAGGACCGACGGCTGCTGGGCGGCGTTTGGCCAGGGTCATGTGGCGATGACCGAGATCATGCCCCTTGGCACGTTTGAGACCAGTTCCATGAAGGGATCAGGCGTGCAGTGGGCATCCGTGCCATGGCCACGGGCCAATGCAAGCATCCCGGAGTTCACGCTCGGCGTGCAGGATGTTCTGATGGCGTTCAACCGGCCAGGCAACACGGCGATGGTGAAAAAATTCCTCGACTTTGTCTACCAGAAGAGCAATTACCTGAAGTTCGTCAAGGACGAGGGTTTTCTGCCAGCGACGCGCTCGACGAGCGCGGCCATGGCCTCCGACCCGGTGGCGGGCCCCGGGATCGCGTTGCTGCCGAAGGCGAAGTTCTACCCTTCGACCCAGTCAAGCTGGAACAAGGTTCAAAGCGCGGTGCAGAGCCAACTTGGGACGGCGATGGATCCAGGCGCCAACCCCAGCAAGGTGCTTTCTTCGCTCCAGCAGATCGCGCAATCGTCAGGATGACGGCACATCGCGTGGCGGGCGCGGACCCCACGGCGCCCGCCACGCTGTGATCGCCGGAGGGGCGGGCACGTAGGCACTCGGGCACAGGCGAGGATATGACCAAGGGTTCCGCCGTCACCGCAGGCTCGGAGTTGCCCGGGCTGGCCGGCCAGCAGGAGCCCCGGCCGCGGCGCGGCCGCGGGCCGTTGCGAGCGCTGGGCCGGTACGCACCGTTGTGGTGGACTGGGCCGAGTCTGCTGCTCATCGCGGTGATCATCGTTTATCCAGCGATCGAGATGGTGCGCACCTCGGTTGAGAAGGTGAACTCAATCGGGCTCACCGAGGGCTCAGCGGGGCTTGCGAATTACCGGCACCTGTTCGCCGAGTCAGCGCTTGGCCATGTCGCGGTTAACACAGTGCTGTGGGTGCTTCTTGTGGTCGCCGTGACGATCCTGGTGTCGCTTGCGCTGGCGCAGTTCCTCAACAAGCGCTTTCCTGGCAGGCGAGTTGTGCGCTGGGCGCTCATCGTTCCCTGGGCAGCGTCCCTGGTCATGACAAGCACGGTCTGGCGCTACATCTTCGAGGGCAGCTACGGGATGCTCAACCGGGTGTTGCTCGACTTGGGGATCATTCACACGCCGGTCGAATGGTACAAGAACAACGCCACAGCGTTTTGGTCCCTGATCATCGTCGGCATCATCGTTTCGATCCCATTCAGCACCTATGTTCTGCTGGCTGGACTGCAGGCCATCCCGGGCGAACTGTACGACGCGGCTCGCGTGGACGGCGGCGGACCGTGGCAGATCTACAGCAAGGTCACATTCCCCTTGCTCAAGCCAGCCCTCTTGGTGTCGGTCGTGCTCAACACGATCTACGTGTTCAACTCCTTCCCCATCATCTGGGTGATCACCGGCAAGCTCCCAGGGGACAACACGGACACGACGATCACCTTCATGTACAAGATCGCCTTCACCTATCGGCTCGATGTGGGCGAGGCGGCGGCTCTCGCTGTGCTGAACGTGTTTTTCCTGATCGTCATTGTCAGTCTCTATATGCGCAGGGTCCGCTGGACGCGGACGGGTGAGAGCGCGCTCGCGGCGGGCTCGGCGCGCCAGCGGTTGCTGGCGAAGCCACGCGAGGCGGCGGCCAGCAGGCTTGCGGCCCTTGCGCGCGCCATCTCGGCGGCGCTCACCCCGATGGCCCGAACGGCGGCTGCGGCGGCCGGGGTGGCTCGAAGCGCATGGCGACCGAGCCGGCGAGTGGCCATGCCCACCGTCGGGCTCATCGTCGCGGCGTTCTTCCTTGCCCCCTACGCTGTCATGCTGACTTCCTCGCTGAAATCCAACCATGATCTTTTCCGCAGCCCGGCTCTCTACCTGCCGTCTAACTGGGAATGGGGCAATTTCGCCAGCGTCTGGAGCAAGATCCCGCTAGCCGCCTACCTGGTCAACAGCCTCGTCATCGCGGCGGTGGCGACGGCGATCGTGTTGCTCGTCTCGCTACCGGCGGCGTACTTCACTGCCAGGCACAACTTTCGCGGTCGCCAGGCGTTCTTGTACACGGTTCTGATCACCCAGATGTTCGCGCCTGTGGCGCTCGTCGTCGGCATCTACCGGGAGGTCGACATTGCCGACAACCTGCTCCGTAACGGTGGCGCACCCTTCGGGGCGATCAACAGCTATTGGGCGATCATCCTCGTGAACGCGGGATTCAACCTCGCGTTCTCGATCTGGATCATGAACGGCTACCTGGCCAGCATTCCGAAAGAGATCGAGGATGCCGCGATGGTGGACGGCGCCGGGAGGCTCCGCACGATGGTCAGGGTCGTGCTTCCACTCGCCAAGCCGGGGATAGTGACCGCGGTCATCTTCACCTTCATCCAGGTGTGGAACGAGTTCGTGGTGGCGGAGACGATCTTTAATGACCCGACCACGAACCGTGAGACCCTTACCGTCGGGATCAACGCCTTTGTCGGCCTCTACCAGACGCAATACCAGTATCTCTTCGTTGTGTCGATCATCGGCATCGTGCCAGTCGTGATCTTGTTCGCCGCCATTGAGCGCTACTTGGTCAGCGGGCTTACCGCCGGGAGCATCAGGTAGCCCCTGTCGTGGTCGGCTTGACAAGGCGCGCAGTATGACGGGACTATGCACTAGTTCGCACAAATACGTACATCGAATAAACTTAAAAGATCAGATGTGCGCAAAGTTCTGGCCAATTGGGTGAGCGCGGACGTGGCGCGCGAGCGGGTGAGCGTGGAGTGGCGCACCGGCGGTGAGCGCGGACGTGGCGCGCTGGCGGGTGAGCGTGGAGCGATGGACGGCCGGTGAGCGTGGAAGTGGCGCACTAGCGTCATGATTGCCGCATGGCTGACGAGCGGGCAGATACAGCCGGTTCGGCCTCCGATCAGATCGGCGGGGCAGGCCGCGCAGCTTCGGTAGTCCTGGGTGTCGACGTCGGTGGCACGATGATCAAGGCGCTCGCGGTCCGTAACGACGGACACGCCGTGCTCCGCGCGCGGACGCCGACTGCGGCCCAAGAGGGCAGCAAGGCGGTTATCGCGAGGATCGAGGCCTTCTGCGCGGACCTGGCCGACGGAATCGCAGGTCAGACTGGCCTCCCGCCGTCGGCGCTCGGACTCGCGGTCCCCGGAGTAGTGGATGAGACAGCAGGCGTGGCGCGCTTCGCCGCCAACATTGGCTGGCAGGAGGCCCCGCTTGGCGAGCTGCTCAGCCAGCGTCTCGGTGTGCCGGTGACGGTCCGCAACGATGTGCGCGCCGCGGGCCTCGCCGAGGCGCGGCTCGGCGCCGCCCGTGGATCGAGGGATTTCCTGTTGTTGCAGATCGGGACGGGTATCGCGGGCGCGCTTGTGCTGGATGGCCGCCCATACTCCGGCGCGCATGCGCTGGGAGGCGAGTTCGGGCACGTGATCGTGGCCCCGGGCGGGGCTGCCTGCAGGTGCGGTGCCCGCGGCTGCCTGGAGACCGTGGCGTCCGCGGCCGCGGTGGCCGGCCGCTACATGGAGCGATCAGCCGGAGGTGGTGCCTTGCTGGTCGATGCCGCCGAAGTCATCCGCCGGTCGGCGGGCGGAGAGGCTTGTGCCAGGGAGGTCTGGGGCGACGCCGTCCGAGCGCTCGCCACCGTGCTGGCCTGGTCCCAGAACATGCTCGACCCCGAGCTTGTCGTGCTGGGTGGTGGGCTCGCGCAGGCGGGAGCCGCCCTGACTGACCCGTTGCGCCGCGAACTGGGCAGCCAGCTCACTTTTCAGCGCCTGCCCCGGCTAGCCGTGAGCGAGCTTGGCGACGAAGCCGGATGCCTCGGCGCGGCCATGACGGCGTTTGAGCCAATCGGGTTCGGTCTGCGCGCGTTCGTGCGTGACATTCCCTGACGCGCCCACATCCGGCGCTGAGTCCTGGTACCGGCGGCCAAGCCATCGCCGATCTCGGCAAGGACGTGCGATGCGGGCCCCGGCGGCAGCCATCAGCGGAGGGCCACCGGTGTTGGCTCGAGCAACAGCGGAGGGTACCGACGCCGTTATCGCATGACTGTCAACAGCATGCCCCACGAAAGGGACTGGGGTTCCTCAGCAAGGGGAGGCGTTTCCCTGCCCAGGCGCGGCTCCGGCTCAACACCAAACGAAAACAAAGATCAAGACCAACGTCAAAATCGGGGTGCCAGCGCTCCACGCGGCGCAGCTATGGCGCAGCGGGCAGCGAACAACCGGGGAAACAACAAGCCACACGCAGAACCCACAGCCATCGAAGAAGGGCAAGCAGAACGTGCGAGGCGTAGCTACCTACGCACGAGATCACGGGGGAGCCCGTGCGCAAGTTATCGATCAAGCTCATCCAGCACAAGAGCCCACGGATAGGCATCAAGGTGCTCGCTGCCTGTGCCGGGATCATGCAGCGGGTATACCTCTGGGCCGTATAGGACCCTCACTCCCCAAGACCGCAGCCGCCCGATGTTTTCGTCGAACGCCGGGTGGGCAGCGTGCAGGCGGTTAGTGAACGGCAACGCGACCACCGGTAGCCGTTTGCCAATGGCCTCAGTGAGCAGGCCGAGCGCGAGGGTGTCGCTGATCCCAGCCGCCCACTTGTTGATCGTGTTGAACGTCGCTGGTGCGACCGCTATAGCGTCGGGCGGCGGCAGCACATCAGGCGCGCTGGGCTCTTTGTACTCGCTGCGCACCGGATGGCCGGTCAGTTTCTCGACCGCCGTCACGTCCATGAACCGCGCGGCCTGCGGGGTAGCGATCACGCAGACGTCCCAGCCCCGACTTTGCGCCCCAACTACGAGCTTGGCCACCTCCCGCGCGGGGGGTGCCGCGCAGGTGATCACGTAGAGAACGCGGCTCACGGGTTCACTCCCGCCCGCTCGGCGAGCCCGGATAGCTCAAACGGGGGTCCGCCGCGTGCCCGGCGCAGAAGGTCTCCGATGAGACCGCGCGCCGGCTCGCGGCAGCGCACCTCTTCGGCAGCGATCTGCTCGGCGTCCAAAAGTGCCCTCACAGCCGCGTCCCGATGCCCCGCCTGACTGCATGCGACACCGAAGGTGACCATGTGCGTTGCCCGGCGCTCACGCGGCAGCGCCCTGAGTTGAGCCTCAGTCAGGTCACAGGCCGCCTCCACGGCCAAATCCCCATCTCCTAGATTCACCAGCGCCGAGACACGGTGAACGCAGACGTTGGCCGGCCCGAAAGCGACATAGCACGCATTGCTATACCGTCCGAGCCGCGATGCGGCGGTGTCGGCTTCGGCCAGCAGGTCACGAACAGCCGGGCGATCCTCGTGCCGAGCCGCTGCCATCGCTGCTTGCAGGAGAATATGCCCGTACAGCGACATCAGATCCGCTGATGTGCTGGTCAGGTCATTTGCGACCTTTCCCGCCAGTGTCACGGCCATCTCGACCGCTCGCCGACTGTCGCCCATGTCCAGCACAGCGTTGGCGAGGCGGAAGGATGCCCCGGCGATCAGCAGCGCATCACCTGCACGTTCGGCCGCAGCGAGCGCGCGTTCGGCGGCGACGACCTCCAGGCCGGGCTCCCCGCACTTTCGCAGCGTCGAAGCGGCAAGCTGATATGTCTGCGACAACAGCCCCCATGCCTCGCTGCCCTGCTCAGCGGGCTGCTCACGAATAGCCCATTGCGCCGACGCGATCAGGCCCGGCAGGTTCCGTCCGAGCAGCGAATATCGCGATGCCTGAAAGCTCATCCAGCAGTGCCGCACTGCGGCAGCAACGTCGTTGACCGCAGGCGCGCGGGAGTCAGCCCCGTCCACTCGGCTGAACGTTGCCGTTATCGCCTCATAGCGAAGTAGCGCATCGCGCAGGCGCCCGATTTCCACGCCATCCAGGCATTCGCGTCCAGCGGGCGGCCGGTCCTGCCGGATTAGCAGACCGAGGTCGATCCGCAGGACTGCGGCGATCTGGTCAAGCTGGACCAGGGAGGCCCTGCGCGTCCCGGCTTCAACCTTCTCCACCCAGCTCTTGGACTTCCCAACTCGATCAGCGAACAACGATTGGGTCAGCCCTCGTCGTCTGCGCCAGTGGGCGATCCGCCGCCCGACCTCGCGATCATCCATCACAGACCCCACCGCCTAAAAGCTGTCAAGCACAGGATGCACGCCATCGCACACATTGTGCGATCTCATCTTCACCACTGGCCCTAACGTCACGACAGTTAACACGCAGCCGAGTCACGAGGTTCGACCCAGCACATGAGCACCTATGAAGCCACTACGCCACCGGACGGCACGACGTGCGACATGCGCGGCTGCTGTTCCGCCGCGAAGGTCCGGATGATCACACCCAAGTCGCGGTTCGAGGCCGACGGCATCGATCACAGCCAGGACCCACCCACCTTTGACGCGTGCGAGCTGCACTGGCCCACGGTCCGCGACGCCGCCGCGCGCAACGGGCACGATGTCGTGGACATCACGGGTGATCTTGCGCGGCTCGCCGCCGACTTCGCCGGCTGGACGGTCTTCCACAGCGACAGCGGGCGGTTGTACGCCTCGCCGCCGGTCAACGGGCCGGCCCAGGGTGTCACCGTCGACGCGTGGCTGGTCGGCCCGCTCCGCGCGCAAATGGCCGCGCTCGGCGTGGCCGCTCACTGAGGAGATCACGTGCTCCACGACGACGGCGCCGGGCACCTGCGGCTGCTTCAGCAGGAGTTAGCCAAACGCGGTCTGAAGTCGGACCTCGACACCCGGGGCACCTTCCCCCGGCTGCGCGTGTTCGCTGCGGCCGAGATCCCCGAGGTCGCCGAGTTCGACAACAGTGTCGTGGCCGTCAGCTACGGGCCGGACACCTGGTACAGCTGGCCCTGGGCCGAGCCGATCGCCCGGGTGGCGCACGTCGAGAGCGCGGCCAAAGAGATCTTCGACGCCCTCCGCGACGACCCCGACGACCCTGGGCCGGCCGCCGGTGATTGACCACCCAGGGCCGAGCGGCCCGGCCCGGCTCACTGCCGCGCGCAGACGCCGGGCGCATAGGCCGGCCAGGCGACCCGCGCGTCCCGCCGGGAGATGTGACGCGCGCCTGGCGCGGCCCGCCGTGGACGGCGGCGGCCGGTGACCGGCCCGCAGAGCGGCGGCGAGCGGGCCGAGCCGACGGTGTGCCCGGGCGGCTGGCCGGTGGGCCGGGACGGCCTGGAGTGGGCTCCCGCGCCGACTCGGCCGGTTCCCGCATTCCACCAGCCGAGTAGCCGCGGAGGGCGATTTCGGCCCAGGCGCGGCTGTGTCTCGCGAACTCATACGACCCGCACGTCAAGGCCGCTGTCGCGCAGGCGCTCCAGTTCTGAGGGAGCGGCACCGGCGTCGGTTATGAGGACGTCCACCGCGGAGAGCTGACAGATGCGGGCGAATGCGACCCTGCCCAGCTTTGTGCTATCAGCCAGCACGATGCACCGCTGCGCCTGCTGGACAAGCACGGCGTTGGTCCTGGCCTCCACATCGTCGTGAGTCGTGCAGCCGGCTGAGTGGTCGATCCCATCCACGCCAACCAGCGCTACGTCAAGGTTGTAGCGGGACAGGGTCTGCTCAGCCACGGGCCCTACCAGCTCGAATGAGGCTGAGCGAGCTATCCCGCCCGTTACGACCAGGCGGAGACTGGGACGCACGGCGAGTTCAGCGCCGATGTTCAGGGCATTTGTCACCACTGTGAGGTCAGGCCGCGCGGCAAGGGCACGTGCGGCCTCGGTCGTCGTTGTGCCACCGGTGATACCGACGACGCTGCCATCGGGCACGAGACGGGCGCCTTCTTCGCCGATGCGGCGTTTTTGCGCGGAACGGCGGGCGCTTCGGTACCGGATCGGGAGCTCATAGCTGATCGCCTGGATCGCGGCACCGCCATGGGTGCGGGCGAGCAGATGCTGGTCGGCGAGTTGCTGCAGATCGCGCCTGACCGTTGCGCCGGACACGCCGAGCAACCGGGCGAGCTGACCCACCGACGCGGAACCGTCGCTTGCGAGTTGCTCCAGTATGACGCTGAATCGATCCAGCTTACGCACGGAATGATCATAACCGCGCGCTCGGGGGACGCGCGGCTTGGCGAGGCGCGGTTGGGGTGGCGCGGTTGGGGTGGCCCGGCTGGGTGGCTCGGGCGGGATCACTCGGCGGAGGCGCGGCTTGGCGAGGCGCGGCTGGGCTGGGCGCGGGTGAGGACGCGAAATAGGCGCTTAGCCCGAAGTTACGTGGCGCCGGCCGGGAGCGGATGTTGCGGTCCGTGCCCCTGGCTTGTGTTAAATCTGGGGTTCATGGATTGATTGTGGTTGTTCTGCCGCACTCTGCCGCGTCCACGGCCACTGGCCTGACGGCACCGAGGCCCGCTACGACCGCTTTGTACTCCACAGTGTTGCTCCGACCCCCGAAAAACCGGCCAGTAACGACATTGTGGAGTACAAAGACGGGTCAGCAAGCCCGCGGCGTCGTACAAGAGGCTGGCCGCCGCCCTGCCGGGAGCCGCGGGCGGCCGTGGGGCACCCGTGCCGGGGAGCGGCGGGCGGCCATGGGCACCCGTGCCGGGAGCGGCGGGCGGCGGCGGGCGGCCACGGGAGCGGCGGGCGGCGGCGGGCGGCCATGGCGCACCCGTGCTGGGAGCGGCGGGCGTTGGCGGTGGCGGCGGGCGAGCGGGGCCGGCGGGCAGCGGGCCGGGGCCGTCCCGGGGTGCGCGGGGTGTTCGCTGGCGCGGGTCAAGACAGCTCTCTCGACCAAAGGCAGAGCCGGCTTAGCAGCTGGCCCGAAGTTACCGCCTGGGATGTGCGCTCCTGTAGCTGAGCTGGGTGTTTGCTGGCTCTGGGGGTAGTTGTTCTGGCTACGTCAGGGTGAGGGAGATGGGTACCCCGATCAGCTCGAGGCGTGGCGCTGGTCAGCGGTGGCCTCGGCGAGCATGAGGACTTCGGCGCTGGCACCGGCGAAGCGGACCTGGTTGCGGGTGAGCGTCGCCAGGTGGTCGGGCAGGCCGCCGAAGCCGCGATAGGGCTGCCCGGCCTGGTCATCCTGGCAGGAGGCCTTGGTCTGGGCTTCGGCAGAGCGGCGGGCGGGGGCGGCGGGGTTGGCGCGGGTGGGTGGGTGTAACGGCCGGTCGTCGCGGATCGCTTCCCCATTCAGCTATGCGCCGTGCCGGACCTCTGGACTTGGCCGTGCCGGGCCTCTGGACTTAGCCGTGCCAGACCATCAGGACGAGGATCACCAGCCAGATAACGCTGATGACGCCGGCCAGGCTGGCGATGCGGCCCTTTTCTACGCTCGCGACCTGGCTGGATATCGTCGCGGCGGTGGAGCGGGGTTTGTCTGCGGCGGCGGAGGCTTGGCTTGGGGCGGCGGAGGGCTTGTCCTCGGAGGAGGAGGCTTGATCTGCGGCGGCGGAGGAGGGCTTGTCCGCGGCGGCGGTGAGGGGTTGGTCCGCGGCGGAAGAGGAGGTCTTGTCCGCGGCGTATGGGCGGCCAGGTTCGGCGGCTTCGGCACCGGCGCCGCGATCCGGGTCGGCCTGGTGTGCTTCAGGCCCGTCGGGTATTCCGGCGTGCGGGGCCGACCCAGGCGCCGCAGTCGGCCCGCTCGGCCTGGCGGGGGTGGATCCGCCGACAGCCATCGCCTTGGCAATCGCATTGATGGCCCTGCGCTGGTCGCGAAAGACGAGCACGAGCAGCGCCGCTGACACGACAAAAAGCGTCATCGCCGCGGAAAACCACGCCTTGTTGAAGTCGCTGCGTCCGAGCAGCAGGCCAAAAAGGAAGACGCCGACGCTGAGCGCGCCGAAAATGCCTGTCGTGCGGCGGAGATACCGCAGCACAGCAAGGTCGCGTGTCCTGATATACCGCGGCGTCGCCATCATCGCGGCCGCGACCGGGCCAAGCGTGAAGATGGCGAACCCGACGTGCAGCCAAAGCAGCAAACGGTCGGTGAACGACATGCCATGATCCTGTCACACAGAAGGCTCCAAATAGGCTGGGTCAGCGACGCCCAGCGCGGCGGCGGGCACGCAGAAAGTCGGCGACCACGTACGCGCCGAGCCGTTGTGGCTCCGGGCGGAAAAGCCTGCCGCCGTTGCGTCGCGCCACTTCTTCGACGAATGCGGTGAGCCGCTCATCCTCGGCGAGCATGAAGACGTTCAGCACGGCCCGGCGGCGGGTCATCTTGTCGACCTCGGCGAGGGTGAGTTCGAGCGTCTCTGGCGCTGGCGGCCAGTCGAAGTACGGCCGTCCGTTGCGCAGCAGATGCGCGGTCGGCTCGCCGTCGGTCACGATCAGCACGACTGGGTCGTGCTCGGGGTGCTTGTCCAGATGGCGGCCGGCGATGAGCAGGGCATGATGCAGGTTCGTGCCTTGCACCATGTCCCAAGCCAGCGAGGCGAGTTCGGTCTCGCGCAACTCGCGTGCGTAGTTAGAGAAACCAATGATCTTGATGGCATCCTGCGGGAACCTGGTCCTGATCAGCGCGTGCAGCGCAAGGGCGGTCTGCTTGGCCACGCCCCATGTGCCGCGCAGCGCCATCGAGTAGGACAGGTCCACGAGCAGGCAGACAGCGGCGGTTGTGCGGCGCTCGGTCTGCGTCACCTCGAAGTCTTCGACAGACAGCCGCACGGGCACGGCGGTGGCCTGCGCGGCGGGATCTGGTGTTTCGCCCGGCAAGGCGGAGAGCGGGTCGGGCGGCAGCGGAGCTGACCGCGGCGAGGCCGACCCGGGCGAGGCCGACCGCGACGGAGCTGACCGCGGCGGAGCTGACCGGAGCGACGCCGACCGGAGTGACGCGGACCGGCGTACGGCGTTCTGGACCGTTGCCGACACGTCGATGGGCTGCTCGTCACCAAACTCCCACGCCCGGCTGCTGCCAGTCGGTTCGCCGGCCTGCCCGGCATCCTGTTGATCATGATCGCCGGGCCGACTCGCGCGCAGGTCGGCGAAGACGCGCCGCAGCGCGGTGTCGCCAAGCCTGCGGACCGCCTTAGGAGTCAGCTCGAGCTGCCCGCCCGACCGCTGCAGGTACCCCTGGCGCTCAAGCTCACGTTCCACTTGGCGCAGGTGCTCCAGATCGTCCACTGCCCGGCGGCCGAGCGCACGCCGCACTGCCGCCTCGTCGACGTCGTCCAGGCGCGCGCCCGGGTAGTCCTGCCGCAGCGTGGCGTCGAGCTCGGCCAGATCCGCGAGATCCTCGATCGCGGTGGTCGCGTCGGCCAGGCCCAGCGGGTCTTCTCCGGTCAGCCCGTCGCCGCGAAGACCAGGCATCGCGTCCATGTCGGGACGCCGCGTTCGTAGCGCTGCGGCAAGACGCGCCATCCCGGCGGCGAGCCCGGCGTCGGCCATGGCCTGTTCCATCATCGCCGCCAATTCGGCGCGCTGATCAGGCGAGAGAGAGTCGAGTACCCGGTGCGCGGCCGTCATCCGCCGGACAAGCGAGTCGATGAGCTCATCGAGGTCTCGCGGGCTGTCGGGAAAGAAGTCACCGTACTTGCGCATGAACTCATCGAAATCCGGCTGCCGATGCTCGCCTCGCGCGTCGGCCTCCAGCATGGCGCTCAGCTCGGACATCATGTCCTTCACCCGTTGCAAGGCCGCAGGGTCCGGCCGCGAGAGCGCGTCCTTCATGCCGCGGAACTGGCTGTCGAGCACCTCACGCCGCAGCAGGTCCTTGAGTCGCTCGAACGTCTCACGCGCAGCGTCTGACCGCCATTGGTAGGACGCGAGGGCGCGAATCGCCCGCGCGGTCTCGCCGGGTAGCGCGTCAAGCTCCGCCTCGGCCATCCGCGCCCCATCGCTCGGATCAGGGAACAGCTCGGCGCGTTCCTGACCGATCGCCGTGTCGAGCAGCGCACGTGCCTGGTCAAGCAGTCCGTCCGCGCGACCACGCTCCCGGACCTCGGCCAGCCGCTCGCGGACCCGGCGCAGCAGGTCGTCGAGCCCTCGCCGGTTGCCGAACCCACGCCGCAACGCTTCCTGCAGCGCATTGGTGGGCGCCGAGCCACCTAGGATCGCATCCGACATCTCGTCAAGCGCGACCCGCACATCGAAGGGCGCGGCGAGGGGGTCAGGCCCGTCGCGGTATGGGCCGTATCGGTAGCTGCCGGGGTTAGCCATCGCGTGCGTCGCTTAGGTCTGGTAGGTCGTGGCGCCGTTGTTGGTGTCTTTCGACAGCCTGCGCATCAGGTACAGGCCCTCGAGCGTGAACTCGAGCGCGGCTGCGGCATGGCCGGGTGACTCCCCGCCGTCGGTGCCGAGCCGCTGCATGATCCGGGCGAGGCCGGGAACCTCACCGGCTCGTCGCAGCAGCTCACGGGCTGGCATGAGGTCGCCAGACTCAATGCTGCCGCCGCGGTCGAACTTGGCAAGCAGGCCCGATAGGTCCGCACTGCCCAACGCGGCGCGGAACGTCTCGGCGATCGCGCGGCGCAGCAGGTGCGTGAGCACCTCCTGTTCCCTGCCCTCCTCGCTCACCTCGAACTCCACCTTGCCGCGGAGGGTTTCCACGATCACCGGGAGGTCGCAGACCCGCGCCACTGGCTCGTCTTCGCCGGTAAGGGCGGCCCGGCGGACGGCTGAGGCGGTCACGCTCTCCGCCGCCGCGATGGCGAACCGTGCCGATACTCCCGAACGACTGTCGATGGCGCTCGAAGCCCGAACCAGCCGGGTGAACCTGGCGATGACCTCCACGAGGTGGCTTGGCAATGGGCCACCTGGGTCGTGATGGGCGTGGCCAGCGGCTGGAAGCCGGGCTTCTTGCCAGACGAGCGCGAGCTCGTCCTCGAGGGTCAGCGGATAGTGCGTGCGGATCTCCGCGCCGAAGCGGTCCTTCAGCGGGGTGATGATGCGCCCACGGTTGGTGTAGTCCTCCGGGTTCGCGCTCGCCACAAGGAGGAGATCAAGCGGAAGCCTGAGCGCGTAGCCGCGTACCTGGATGTCACGTTCCTCCAGCACGTTCAGCAGCGCCACCTGGATGCGCTCGGCCAGATCCGGCAGCTCGTTGAGACAGAAAACGCCGCGGTTGGTGCGCGGAACCAGCCCGAAATGAACAGTCTCCGGATCGCCGAGCGTCCGTCCGGCTGCCACTTTGACCGGGTCCAGGTCTCCGATCAGGTCGCCGACGCTTGTATCGGGCGTGGCCAGCTTCTCGCCATACCGGTCGTCCCTGTGTCTCCAGATGATGTCCAGGTCTTCGCCGCGCTCGTCGGCCAAGCGGCGGCAGCGGGCGCACACGGGAGCGTAGGGATGATCATTTATCTCGCATCCCGCGATCGCGGGCGACCATTCGTCGAGCAGGCCGGTGATGGTCCTGATCAGCCGGGTCTTGCCCTGCCCACGTTCGCCGAGCAGCACGATGTCGTGACCGGCGAGCAAGGCGCGCTCCACATGCGGTAGCACGGTGGCGTCGAACCCGACAATGCCGGGGAATCGCTTCTGACCTGCTCGCATGAGCCTCAGCAGGTTCTGCCTGACCTCTTCTTTCACCGTTCGGAGCTGGTGGCCGTCGGCGCGAAGGCCGCGAAGCGTCGAGGCGGCGGGCGGTGCCGCGGGCGACGGCACGGTGGTGGAGGGCTGCGGCTGGAGAGGTGACTGCACTGTTCGACACTATGTGGTGCTGTCGGCGTTCGCACAGGCGGCGGATCACCGGCGGCCCCATCGAGGTCGCTGAGTGGCGCGGCGGCCTGCCGATCGCAGGAGTCCCGCTGCCTTCGGTACGGTATGCGGGCATCAACTCGCCGGAAGGGGAGGCTGAGCGTGGCGGGAGTGCAGCCTGCGCTTGCGGTCGATATCGGCGGGACCAAGATTGCCGTGGGGGTGGTCGAGCCGGGTGGGCGGCTGATCGCGGCGGCCAGGACGGGCACTCCGCGCGAACTCGACGCCGAGCAGCTCTGGCGGACCTTGGATGGCCTGGCGGGCCGGGTGCTCGCAAGCGCCGGCCTGGACGGTCCGCGGGCGCTGTCCGGAATTGGCTGCGGGTGCGGCGGTCCGATGGAATGGCCAGCGGGGCGGGTGTCGCCGCTGAACATTCCCGCGTGGCGATCCTTCCCGCTGCGCGACAGGCTCGCCGAGCGATTCTGGCGCGTGCAGGTGCGCCTGCACAATGACGCGATATGTATGGCCGCGGGCGAGCACTGGCGGGGAGCTGGGCGCGGTCGCCGCGACATGCTGGGCATGGTCGTATCGACAGGTGTCGGCGGAGGGTTGGTGCTCGACGGGCGGCTGGTCAACGGCGCGACGGGCAATGGCGGGCACATTG